>ENA-UOOM01000205-UOOM01000205.1-fermentation-metagenome-genome-assembly--contig:-NODE-205-length-73818-cov-22.449345_pt1 | contig 73818 bp, 81 predicted proteins | sample MGYA00245781_ERZ724031 | MGnify/ENA primary metagenome ERZ724031 (study PRJEB28704, sample SAMN03018317) | fermentation metagenome | biome: anthropogenic terrestrial biome; feature: soil; material...
AACAATAGGTCAAAGGCATAAACCAAAATATGTCCGCTGCCCATGCAGGGGTCTGTTGCCGTGTCTAAATTGATACAACATAACGGAGTAGACTTTATACCCCTTAACGATGTACCCGCACATGTGCATTTTTGCACACCCCTCATAACGATGCAGTATGCACCGTTATGAGAGTTAAGTTAAATCAACAGACCTTAAGCGATTGTTATTTGAAACAAATACTTCCGGATAAAACCGTCTGGGATAACTGTCTTCAACCACGGTTATAATGACTGCACCGCCCTTATCGACTGCCTTTAGAATTTTTTCATACTCATCTCGTTTGATGAAATCATCCACACCATAGAATGAAAATAAAGCATGAGTGGCAAAAGCAAAACTATTGAACTCTTCTTCGTCGTTTTTCGCTTTAAAAAATTCTGTTGCAGAAATAAAAAGCTGTCGTCCGTCATTAATTTCTGTATTAACAAGGAACTCAACTTTCATAATAAGCCCACCTCTTTCTCAATCAACTGCAAATAGCAAGTTACCCCAACAAAGCTTTTATTCTTGCGGCTAACATTTCTTTCCGTTTGTTATATAATTCTTCAAAATGCTCTATCTCAAGCGATACTCCCTCTGGAATGATTGCCTGTTTATAAAAATCTGCTTTCTGAGCATCGTTCATATCATTGTAATAGTCAATAAGTCTCATGTTGTTTTTACTCCCGTTGCTTCGGCCCTCTAATAGTTGAAGATTAGGGAGCCTGTTACGGAGTCCCCGCCATCTTCGCCAATCCTCCATTGAAACAGAGATCGGCTTATTGCCATCAAAACGGTCGTATGGATGAAGATGATCCTGCTCGTACTTAAAATTCTTATTCGTCCATTCCAAGCAGAGATAATAAAGCGCATCCCCGGCAACACGGCTACCTTTTTCAGCGTTTAGTATATCTTCAATTTTACCATCGGTCACGCGGAGGTCGGTAATCTGGTCAAGCATCTCCACAGTTATCTCATAATCGTAACTGTTGATATTGCTTTTCATCTGTTGCAGCTTACTTGTTGTGCCGGACTGGAAATATGTGAAGAGAATTGCCCTCATCAAATATGCTCGGATTGCCTCAGTGTTATTAACGTGGTTTTCCGGATTGTAATAGATGTAATACAACACTGGGAGCAAGACGTTCCAGCTACTTGAGAATCGGCTGACTTCAATCCGTAGACTCTTCAGCACCGTTTCCAGGTTCTTGAGTGCCTTTTTAAACGATGACCAGTTATTCTTCAGTTCCTCAGAGATTTTTCTATTGATGTTTGATTTCACAACATCACCATAAAGCATTAACGCAGCCCTTATTATGAAATCAGAACCATAACCCTCATATGAATCCACCAAAAGCTTTCCAAACTCGGTCTTTGCACTCGGCCAGTATGCTTCAAGTATGGACATCGTGATTTCTGATTTTCTAAGTGCTTTACCACCGCTATTGAACCTGACGAACATTTCCAAGGCATCGTCCTGATTCATATCGTGTATCTCGGTGAAACGTATAAGTTTTTCGGTGAATATTTTATGATATAGCGTCTTCAGCAGATTCCTCGCATAGTCCTTACTATCTGGAGGAACATTGGCAATAGCATCCTCTATCGCCTTATCTCGTGTACTATTGTTCTGGAATTTTTCCTGCAGGATATTCCGTAGCTCAAATTGTGTTGGACTTAAACGACCGACCTTTACACTGAATTTGATATCATATTTCTTGCTGTTATATTCCTCTTCGTCCACGTCCAGCTTGTTTTTATTTAATTCAATGAGCAACTTTGTGACCGTGCCTCCCACTGTGTTCCTGCGGGCATACTTTTCTCTGATATAGGAATCGCCAAACAGAGAAAGATATAGCGAAGTCAATCGCTGCTGACCATCGAGGATGGCAGTATCCGTAGTATTTACATCAATATCTGTCAATTCGTAATTCACGCTGTCTGCCTGCTTCCTGTTATCAAAGGTCACAGAAGTCAGAAAGTTGCAAAAATAAGTATCCCATGTGACATTATTATCATCAACGTGCCAGAACAGGAAAGTAGCTATAGGATAATTTAGGAGAATAGAATCCCACAGTTTCTCAATCTGTTCCATGCTCCATACAAACTGTCGCTGGAATGCGGGCATCACGTATCTGCCTTCCTTTATGTGCATCATCGCCTCATAAATAGAAATGCTGCTGTCCTTCAAAAAACTCATTACGCATCCTCCCGTTTTATATATTTCAGTTCAATATCGTATCCCAGCGTTTCCAGCATCTGTACGAAAGTCTTATTTACAATATTCTCGTTTTTCTTTATGAGCCGATTCACATAGGACGGAGTGGTGCCCACGTCTTCCGCCAGCTTTGCCTGCGTGGTTCCTGCTTCTATACATTTTACCTTTACATCGACTTCAATATTGTTCTTCAGCATTAACTTCACCTCGTCTAACTATAGTGAAATAAATTATACTAATTGTGCAATTTATTGTAACATGAATTTTACAATAATTCAATCACATAATAAAAAAGGCACTCCACCGTAGTCGAGTGCCATTCATGTATGTGTATCTGTTATGCCTGTATCTCCGTTCCGTCCCGAAAGGTAACCGTTATTTCCTTGTTCCTCCCGACCGTAAGGAACTCAACCATGCCGCCCCAAAGGCTACAGTCAAATTCCCGGATGGTGCCGTCTTGTGCTTTCAGCACCTTGATGAAGTTTTCCAGCCGTTCGCTCTGTGCTTCCTTGGCGGAGATGGTGGCCACCACATCATCGTACCGTGCTTTCACCGCATCATACCGCTGAACAAGCCCATTATATCGTTTCTGGTATTCGTCCTGATCCTGCGCAATACGAGCGTTCTCTGCCACGATGTTCTGTGTCATTTCTACAAGCACAGACATCTCGTCCTCCAACCTGCTTTTTTCTTCTCGTAGGGTATCGGTTCCACAAAGCGTCCTACGAATGATTTCCGCGTTGGCGATGATTTCCTTCTTCTCCGTCACAAGTTTATTGTATGCTGAAACGAATGCAGTTTTAACCTCATCCTCAGTGACATGAAGAGTCTGACACTTCTCACCATTGTATTTGCGGTTGCAGCGGTAGATGACTTTGCGGTAGCGGTCTGTGGAATGCCAGGTTTTCGCTCCGTACCAGCCGCCGCAGTCGGCACATCTAATTTTGTTGGAGAAGATACTCACTCCACTGTACCGAGTGCCGCCCTTGGTGCGTTTTGCAATCTCTGCCTGCACCATGTCGAACACCGCAGGACTGATGATTGCCTCGTGGTTTCCCTCCACATAGTACTGAGGAACTTCTCCTTCATTCTTTTTCATCTTTTTCTCAAGAAAATCTACCGTGAACTCCTTCTGCAAAAGTGCATCTCCTTTATACTTCTCATTTGAGAGCATCCGGCGCACCGTCTGTTGATTCCACACATCCTTGCCTGTAGGAGTCTTTATACCACGGCGCGTCAGTTCCGCGGCTATGGAGTGTGGCGTCATACCCTCAAGGAACAGGCGGAAAATCAGACGCACGATTTCTGCTTGTTCGGGATTAACTACAATTTTGCCTGTCTCATTATCCTTATCCAGACCAAGGAAGCGACTGTAAGCAAAGCTGACCTTGCCGTCCGCCATGCGCTTGCGCTGTCCCCAGGTAACATTCTCAGAAATGGAACGGCTCTCTTCCTGGGCAAGACTCGACATGATAGTGATGAGCAACTCGCCCTTGGAATCCAGCGTCCATATGTTTTCTTTCTCAAAATATATCTCAATGCCCTCATCCTTCAGTTTTCGCACCGTGGTAAGGCTGTCAACCGTATTTCGAGCAAATCTACTCACGCTCTTTGTCACTATGAGATCAATTTTTCCGGCAAGAGCATCGGCAATCATCGTCTTAAAGCCTTCGCGCTTTTTTGTATTTGTTGCCGAGATGCCCTCATCCGTGTATATGGCAACGAACTCCCAGTCATCACGGCTTTTGATGTAATTTGTGTAGTAATCAACCTGTGCTTCATAGCTTGTGGTCTGGTCTTCGTTGTCGGTCGAAACGCGGGCATATCCTGCAACACGGCGCTTCTTTGTGCTATTGATTGGTGCAGCTGTGTACCGGTTGATGATAGCCGGAATAGCCGTTACTTTTCTTTGCGCCATGCTTTACCACGCTCCTTTCGTAATTGTTTCATGTGTTCGCTCATTTGCTGCCGTACTTCCGGTGTGTATCTGCCCTTCATGGATTCTTTGAACTTCGCTCTCTGCTCATCCGTCCACGGTCTTCCAATTCGTTTGGGTTGTTCCCATGTGCGTTTAACCGTCCTTCCGTCCTTGTAATAGAAAACCATCTCCGATGTGGAAAGCACATCAATGTGGTCTATCTGCCTATCGAATTCGCTATCGCTAAATTCTGTAGTCCCAATTGTTTCTGATATGAATGGCTTAAGCAAATCCTCCCGGAAGCCAATTGTACCGCAGCCGTTATGCTCGGCGCATCGCCAGTAATAAGCCTTTCCGCTCTCCGAGGTAGCTGACTGTTGTGACGCCTTGCGGAAATTGCATCCGCATTGCGCACACTTGATTCTGCCAGTCATGACAGAAGAGCCTTTACAATTCGGTTTTTTCCTGCGCTTTTCAGAAGTCTTGGCTCTATACTCAGCCGTCCAGCAATCCTGGTGTCCTGTGTTCGGACAGTCCTTCGTAATGACCTCGCCATTTTTCAAATGGAATTCAAGCACATACCGCTTCGGCACATTGATGTAGTCCACCTTGTCGAGAAAAGCGTCCTCATCGAACTCATCCAGTCCGAGAACCTCGGAACACGCTTTTTTCAGATTCTCATGATTGATACTACCGCCGACAGTACATCTGCCACCTTTTTTCTTTCTTGATCCGCAAGACCAATATTCCATAATGCCTCTGTCCGTGCGCTTGTTATGGGCGTAACTTATACCGCAATCTGGACATTTCAGCATTCCGGAAAAGCAGGTGAGGTTCAGGCTTTTATTCGCCCTCGGTCCCAGTTCTTTACGTCTTGCAATCTCTGCCTGCACATAATCAAAAGTAGCTTTGTCAATGATGGCAGGATGTGTATCCTCAACATAATACTGTGAAAGTTGTCCTTTGTTCTTTATCCGCTTTTTTGAAATAGGATCGGATACGAACTCCTTTTGCAGGAGGAGGTTGCCCGTATAAGTTATGTTCGTGAGAACTACCTTGATGTTGGAATCCACCCAACGAAAGCCCTCTCTCGTGGTAATGCCCTCTGCGGCAAACTCCCGTTCCGTTTCCAATCTTGACTTGCCGTCAAGGAAGTTCTGGAAAATGCGCCGCACAATTTCCGCTTCCTCCGGCACGATAACCAATTCATCGCCCTCCCAGCGATAGCCGTACACCCGGAAGTGTCCGTTTGGTATGCCTTTCTCAAACCGCTTTCTGATACCCCATTTACAGTTATCCGAAAGACTACGGCTTTCTTCTTGTGCGAAGGATGCGAGGATGGTTAGCATCAACTCACCGTCACCGCTCATGGAATTTATGTGTTCCTTCTCGAACCGCACCTCCACGCCGATACCCTTCAAGTGCCGTACCGTTTCCAGCAAATCCACCGTGTTCCTGGCGAACCGCTGAATCGATTTCGTGAGGATGATGTCGATTTCACCGTTTTCAGCAGCTTCGATCATGCGCCTAAACTCATCACGCTTGGCTATCCCCGTACCGCTTATTCCATCGTCCGCGAACACGCCTGCGTACTGCCAGTCAGGATTCTTCTGTATCAGGGAACTGTAGTAGCTGATCTGTGCGGAGAGGGAATGGTTCATGCGTTCCGATTCCATCGAGATACGGGCATAGGCAGCGACTTTCTTCTTCGTTTTTATGGTCGGCACTGCCTGTTCGACCCTTGTGATTTTTGCCATGAAATCACTCCTTTCCGACACTATACATCACTCTTTACGCCCCGGAAGTCAACGATATATCCGAGAATAATGTGCCGAAAACAGGCTTATATTTCTCAAGAAAAATTGTATCAATCTGACGATACTCCTCCTCGGAAATAATGCCCTCTTCAAGCATCTTTCTGGCAAGGTGCATGGTGGTCTGATAGAGCTTTTCGTTGCGGAATACTTCTTTACTCATCGCCGTCACCACCTTTGAAGCGGTCAGCGATGTAACATTCATGGCTGCAATACTTCCTGCGCCTGTCCCCGTAGATGTGAAACTCCTTACCGCAGTATGGACATCTGAAATCGTAGATCGCTTTCCGCTTCACCTGGTCAAGATGGCTGTTCCACCACTCGTTACGGCACTTGTCGCAGCAGAAGCGTTTTTTCTTCCGCTTGACGATCTGCTGAATCTCTCGGCCGCAATTCTCGCAGACCGTTGTTTCCCCGGTGAGGATAACGGGAGGCACGGCTGCCGTGTCCCCGTTGATATCGTTCCTTCGGCAGAAAGACTTTACTGTGTTCACCGAAATGCCAATAGTCTGGGCAATCTTGCCATAGCCGTTTCCAGCCGCACGGAGTTTGATGATTTGCACTTTCTGATTGTCGGTCATATTCTCTCGGCTCCTTCCGAGGGATAGGTCTTGTGGTATCTCCCTCACTCACTACCGAGAAATTCAACCCCCACCGTTACGGCATAAAAAAAGCGGCCTGTAGGCTCTCCAAAGAGAAACCCACAGGCCATACCTGTTCCGAAAAAACCTTTATTTTCAACAGTCGGAACACGAGGAACACGAAAAATCCTATTACAACATAAATTTCGTGAACGAAAATAGAGTATATAAAAATGTGTATTATATACGGAGAGATAGGAATTTGCTGTTCCTATGTGTTCTCGTGTTCCGATTAAATCCTCGTGGCGAAGTCTAAGCTGATCCAGCCCGCGCCGCTCTTCAAGCGTCCCCAGCCTGTGGTCGAGCCTTTGCCGGACTTGACTTCCACGATGGTGTACACACCCACAGGAATGAACTGTGTCCTGTCATAGTCCGTCCCCGGCCCCTTGCGGATATTGAGGTCGGTGATGGTGATCCGCACAAGGAAAGGCACAGCGACTGATGCCGCAGGAGCAGTTGTTTTCGGTGTGTAGATGTTTACACCATTTACATCGAACACACTATATCCCGGATTGGCGTCCGCGCATTTCTTGGCGTTCTCAAGGATTTTATACGCACCTTTCTGCGTTTTGGAATCAGCCCAGGTCTTACGGACGCGGTACCAAGCGATAGCCGTCTCGCTTTCCTTCACATCGAACTGCGTGAGGTTCCACCGCTCGATGATTGAGCAGAGGTTCTCCACGTAAGTAAGGCTCGTGGCATAGCCGCCATCCTTGATAATCTGCACGGCTTTCCTGTAGTCGGTGCAACCTTTCAGACCGTCATAGCGGAGTTTGCTGCCGTTCTTCGCTCCAAGCAGATATGCGGAATGGTCTGCAATGGAGTCCTCTACGCACGGGTACTTACGGAAATCCGCCGTAATCGTCTCGTAGCTGCCGTCAGCGTTCTGCTCCTTCGTCTGCTTGATGTAGCGGCTCTGTCCGTCCCAGGTCGAGCCGATCCAGGTGTTGCCAGAGAGGGAGCATTTCATGCCGAACACGTTATTGGCATTCTGCGCCAGTTCCGATTTGCCGTAGCCGGATTCGAGGATGAACTGTGCCATCGAAACCGATGCGAGGATGCCCGTTTTCTTCTGGTCGGCGGTAAACAGTATACCCACATTCTTTACAACATCCGCCTCGGAAAGCGCAGAAAAGGCAGAAGCCTGTGTTCCCTGTGTAGTTGTGGGACCATCTTTACCATCGGTACCACTACCGAGAGCCGCAGTGACCTTTTCAGCGAGATCACCCATCCTGGCATACATCCAGTTTCCGGGACAGCTTTTGTTTGCGAACCACCGATGGACGGTCAGAATCATCTCGCCGGACTTCGGCTCATAGGCGAGAGTTTTGTCCTTATCGCCGAGCCACAGGAGCTTCGTCTTGCCATTGCGCTTGCAGATATCCACACACAGCTTGATGAGTGTCTGATAAACGATGTCTCTGAACGCATAGGGCTCCGTGGTGTCGGATGCACACTCGATGGTGATTGCCCTCTGGTCGTTTGCATTGGAGGAAGAGCACCAGGAGCGATTTTTCTCCTCCACATACATCCCGACTCTGCCGTCCTTGTCGATGCCGTAGTTGGAGGATGCCTGCGTGGAGGACTTAGCGAACCAGTCGCCAAGCCCCTCCGCCGTACACTGACCGACCACACAGTGGGGAGTGATGCGGTCAATGGAATGCGTTCTCTGCCCGGAATGGTTCGGGCTGAGTTTAGTGTAAGCCACCATAGGACTGTTTGTATAAGCCATTACTCGTCACCGTCCTTTCCATCGGTGTCGCGGTCATGGAGCTGCTCCAGCACCGCTTTCAGCTTTTCCGGGATAGGCAGACCGAGGTGCGCGGCATTCTCCGTGAGGGATACGCCCTCGTTGGAGATGTAGAAGAAGATCACCGCCGTGCGAAGAATGCTGCCCGTGCCAATGACCTGCACATCGAGGATGTTGGCGATCCCCACGAGCAGAAAAATCAGTACCTTGCGGCAGATACCCTTGAAGCCGACCTCGCTGGAGAGGTTCTTGTCGGAGATGGCGCACATGACTCCCGTGATGTAGTCGATTGCCACGAACGCCACAAGAGCAATGAGCAGACCGTCACAACCGCCGAGGAAGTAGCCCAGCCATCCGCCGATTGCCGTAAAAATGAGTTGAATGGTGTTCCAGAATTCTTTCATGAGATTTGTCCTCCTTTGCTTTTTTGGTATGAAAAAAGCGACTGCCCGTAAGCAATCGCTGATTTCCGAAAAATAGTGTGTTGTATTGTGTTATATCGTCAGACCTGTTTCGGCAGCCACTCCCACAGCCGCAGATCTTCCTGCCCAAGGGACCACATACACATCCCCCGGAGCTTCCACCGATAGACCGCCTCGTTCGCCCAATAGACGAGGGAGTCCACATCCTGGTAGTAGAGGATGGAGAATCCGTCCGCATCGCCGAGGAACAGCCGTGATATCCAGATGTTGATGTCCACGGGGATGACCGTTGCCTGATAGTCGTTGCCGCAGGAAAGCGATGTCATATCCTCAGAATGGAAGAAATCATAATCCATCGAAATGTCCTCGCTCCTGGTGGATGTCTCCTCCACATCGGAAGTCAGCGTGAACACTTGGAACTCGCTGTCCCACGTGCAGTTACTCCTGCTGATACGACCATAGGATTTCTGCGTCCCATCAGGCATCACCACATCGAACCGCTCATACGGCTCATATGTCCAGGCATCGCCAAGACGCATCAATTCGCATACCGTCCTGTTGTCGGAGCGGTACCCGGCGTAGCCTCCGGAGAAGCCGCTGACCGTTGCCGTGAACCGCAACGTATAGGATGAGCCGGAATACACACGCACCTTGTTCCCACGGATACGCATCTCCACCGTGTACATGGACGGATCAGTCCGAAGGTCTGCATTCGGCGTTCTCGTGATATCCTGACTGTAGCTGCCAAGGAGCGTATTACCGTTGTATAACTCCACTGCCTGACTGTCATAGTTCAAGCAGCAGAACAGATTCCCACAGAACACGCCTGCCTTACCGCTGCCGTTTGCCGGGAACGCCAGCCTTGCCCGTAAGTGGATGTCGGAGAAGCCGTCATACTTCCAGGCAAGCTGTCCCTTGCCGTCAAGCTGGGAATAGACACGCTCCATCGAGTATTCCTCTGACCGCCACACCTCAAAAGAGCCAGACAGCACCGTCCAGTAGTTCGTTTCAAGAACTCCGTAGTCCCGGAAGTCCTCGTACCAGACAAGAGCCGAGTCCGGCTTCCTTCGGAGCATTTCCAAAGTTAGCCGGAAACCACGGTCGGGACCGACCATATTTCCATCCACGTCCTTGAACTGTCGTGGGGAGAAGGTATAAGTCGCTTCTCCTGCGGATGGTGCTTCAGAAAAGGATGAGCAGACACGGAAACCGTAAAACTGTACGCCCTTCACATCGACAGAAACCTTTATGGTATGTGTCCCCGCAGAAAGGCTCACACCGCTTGCAAGCGTAGTCCAGAAGGTAGTCCTCCAGTACGGCCACCACAGGCGGCTCTCCGTGAAATGCCTGGTTGAACCGTCCAGCGACACATAAATGCCGTTCTTATCCCAAAACGGATAACAGAGCCGCACAGCCACGTCATAGGTTCCCGCCGTGCTGACGGTAAAGTTATAGGTTACCGAACCGTCATCACCGAGCGTGGCGATGCCGTTCTCGATGGATACGATGCCGGATGCGCTGGCGTAGTTGCCGCCGTCATGATCAACGATGATATTGTCGAAATCTGTCGATTGCTGTTTCCCGTAAGCGGTCAAATAGTGCCTGCCGTTATATGTCCCGCTCATCTGCGGATACTCGTAGCTGTCAGCGTCTCGTCCCTCCATGTAATCGTAAACATGAGGGAGCGCCCACGGCACTTTGTTGTTATCATCCCAATATCCCACGAATGGAATGAAGGGCTGCGGCGGCTGATCGTCCGTGAAGTTATACACGCCCTTGAGCCAGTTCTGCGCAGCGTAATATGTCTGCGAAGTTCCGCGATAGGTCTTTCCGATATTAGAAGGTAGGTCATATATCTGCCAGTTCCATCCGTAGGCCGGCATTCCGAGGAACACTTTCTCTGTATCCATGACCTGCGATGCATAATCGTAAATACCCTCAAGCCAAGAACGCGGGGACACAGGTCCCGGTGCGGAGCCTGCCCACGCCATGCCGTAGCTCATGATGGACGCGGTATCACAGTAATTGTTGAGATCGGCATACACGCACCAGTTCTCGCCGCCGACCGAACCGTTGACGCTTGTCATACCAGGTAGGCAGATGTTCATCAGCTTGGAAGAATCGTAATTCTTGACCGTGTTGTAGATATTGCGGAACATCGCCGTGGATGCCTCGTGCGTGGAATACCCATCGCCTTTCTCAAGGTCGATGTCCACGCCGTCACACCACGGGTATTTTTCCATGATGCGGACGATCTCCGAGAGGAACATATCCTGTGCGCCGTTGGTGTTATCCCGCAGGGCTTTGAAGATGCTGTTCGTTCCGTCATTTGCCACGGTCAAGAGCCACTTGATGTGAGGATAACGATTGATGTAGGTGAGCATATTGCTAATCGCCACGCCGCTTTCGTAAATCTCTCCGGTAGCCCTGACCTTGAAGGAGAACAGCCCGATCTGGCTGATGCGGTCACCGTAGTCCCGCAGAGCGTTATACATCCTGGTGTTGCCCATGAAAGTCCACACCATGATTTTCTTTCCCTTTAATGTGTCCATCAGAGCAGTCCACCTCCATCGTCCATTTCCTGCATCGAATATAAAAGCTGTGCGGACTTACCCTGCGGCAGGGACACGATATGTTTGGAATCCCACGCCGCGCTATACTGATAAAATCCGTCCTTCGTTTCTTTCACGCCGTTCCTCGTGCATTCCCGTGTGGATGCCAAAAGTGCCACATCGTCCCCGGCGTTCATAGCATTGGGGAAGACCGCTTTCTGGCCGCCCACGCCCTGGGCAAGCGTGACCGTGCCGCCGTCCATCCTTTGTTTCGGATAGAGGTGGATATCAAGCCCCGCCGATGTGCCGCCGAGGTTTAAGAGGATCACCGTCTCTTCCGAGCGGACGATGCCATTGAACCACACAGGAGCGTTTTCCGATTCCTTAAGACAGATCTCCGTATGCGGAGCATAGCCTGTCAGAGCGGAGCCTTCCTGCAGCTGAAGGTCGGTAAAATAAATCGTGCCGGAGCAATCGGTGATGGTAGGAACTACCGTAACGCTCACAACCCGCTTATCCTGCTTCTTATTTACGACCTCCGCAAGGCGGATGAACCGTATGTTACCCATCGAGCGTCCACTTTATCTCGCAGGGATGTCCTACCCATCCCGTAGCGACCGCTCCAGCCTGGAGGAGTATGTCCGTCACATAGAGTTTCCCGGTGCAGTTCGTAATACAGATGCGGACGGTGATGGACTTGATTCTGTCTCCGTAATGCTCCGGCGATACCTTCGCCTGCGTTTTTGAAAAATAAACCATAGCCACCTCCATCAGTACAAGTCTATGAAACGGCTCTCTGTCGTACCGTCTTCGTATTCGATGATTACCTCGATTCCGACCTGCGAGGAGTCCGAGAGTTTCTCCAAGTCCTCCGAGCCGATCTGTGCCGAGATCGTATAGCTGTCACGGTTAGCGGGATACACAGTTTGCGACAGGCTCTTGGTCATGCCAGACACGCCCTCCGCCTTGAAGGACGCCGTGCCGGATGCACCGTTATCGCCGTCAGCCACAAAGCCGGAACTCGTCCAGTAAGCAAGCCCATCGTCAGCACGGGAGTTTCGCAGAAGGTTGAACGGCACCATTTCACGGATATCGTCATTGGACACCATGCTTGTACCTTCCAAGGTATCGGCAGCATTGTCCCATTGACTTGCGGAGCTGCCGAGGTTCTTTAGTGTGGTCGATAGTTCCAGCACCGTGTTCCACGGCTCCTGCAGGTTGTATTCCCGGCGCACGATTCTCGTTGTGACCGAGATGCCCAACTCCTTGTCCTCCACACGCACATAATCACCGAGCGCCCACGCTTCATGCTCGTAGCCTGTGAGAACCGACAAATCCATAGCGTTCAGCACATAGGAAATGGTCGGCTTGGCGTACTGCGCCAGCCGCATCTCAGCATATTCCTTCATCTGGTAGGGATTGGTGAAGGATGAGCAGTCCAGCGTGGAGATACGGACTTCATTGGTATAGGTGTAGTCCTCCACATAGGGCTTGCCGTTATTGATATCCGCAAAGGTCAGTCCGTCTGCACCGAAAGCATAGAGCCTGGTCACAAGGCTCCTTGTATCGACCACCCTTTGGATAGACTTCATGTTCTTTCTGTAAGCAAAGAGAGCGCCGCTGTCCTTTCCGTTGACCGTCAGGAGATGTACGAGTCTGTTGGCGCAGTCAAAGACAAGATCACCTCCGTGAAGGTCTGCCACGTTCCGAAGGATGGAGAGTGCATTTTTCTCGTTGCTTGTCCAAGTGCGTTTCGTTCTGACATTAACCGTGCCGACTGCCCATTCCGTTCCGGCAAGTGCGTAAGCCATAGGCACTTCGGCAGTTTCAGCTTCAAAGCTGCGTTCCTCTTTTCTGACAGAGAAGGTAAGGTCATAGAACTCCGCCTCGGCATACACTTCTGTGATGGCGTTGCCCTCGGTATCTTTTGTATCTGTGACTGTGCGCACCTTGTAGATATCGTCCACGATCTGTATCTTTTTCTCGCTGTCGATATATGACCGTTTGCTGTCGCGGTACGGAATCTTGAAGGAAAGCGTATCCTCTCCATTGATCTCGCCCGTAACGATGATGTCGTAGGCATTTTCAAGTACCGCCTCCCATGCGCCGTTGCTGTCAAGGACAACAGGACGTGAATAACCGATCTTCTCATATGGAGAGCGAGGAATATCATAAAGCCGTATATCCATGACCTTTGGCGTCATGCTCGTATCGGTCGTTGTGAGCGTCACCCGGAATCGGATGTACTCCCTGTTGGGAGACGCCAGCTTGCCGTCCGAAGGGACAGCCACCCAATCACTCCATGTAATAAGGTCATCGCTTGTGGAAGTCTCCACCAGGGATATGGCAGTCGTGCCGGAAACATATTCGCTGGTCACGGAAACACGCCCTGTGCCTGATAGATTGCACTCCGCAGCCGCCGTAGTGAGGATACCTTCTGTGGGATAAACGCCGCTCGAAGCACGGAGCGTAACCGCTCCAGGCTCGGTGATGCCGTCAACAGTTCCCGTGGTATCTCCGGCGTTCGCCATAACAGCGGAGCGGAAATAATCCATAAGGTCATCAGCGGTAAGTTCCGAATCGCAGTCCAGAAACCAATCGTCAAAGCCGCCCGCGTACCAGTAGGAACTGTTCAGCATTCCCCAGATAAGGTCTGCCGTGCAGGAGCGGTTCAGTTCACCCGTGAAGGTCAGTGCAGAGGATTTCCACACCGTTCCGCTGTCCTTATCGCCGACTACATACCATGCCTTCTTGTTATCCGGCTCAATGACCGTCGCGATGAAGTACCACTTGGCGTTTTCAAGATTGAAGGACGGCGTGACCGAGGTATCCAGTATCAAAGAGCCGGAGGAATTATAAAGCATGATCCTCGGCTTGCCCCTGATAAGCGACAGATAGAATATTGGATTACCCGTGCCGCCGCGAGTGGATAATATTGGTGTGTATGTGTTGCCCACGGAATAAGTGGTCGGTCGCATCCAGCCGCCCACAATGATCCTCTCCCCAAGGTTTGAAAACATCGTGCCGTCATTCGTAACCTTGAGATATGTCTTTTCCGAGGACGGATTATTGATGTTCATGCGGAAATAGGAGCCGAACACACCGTCAATCAGAGATGCGGTCGTTCCGCTCCAGTTGTTGATATATGCTTTTCTGCCGTTCCCGGAGGAGTCAGCAAGACAGGTATCGGCATTAGGAGCATCCTCGTTGAAACGCCACAGACCGCCCTTTGCGTACTCCGCCGGGAACTCGCCCGTGAAGTCCGTCTGTTTATTCAATATCGTTTTTAAGGACATCCGCGGTCACCTCCATCTGCTCTTGGCTTCAATTTCAAGCCTTGTAAAAGTGGCGTTGTTCGCCGCCACAGCGATTGTATTGTTCCCGACAGAAAGCGTTGGGAAGTTCAGTTCCGAAAGATATGGCAGTCCGTTCCGCAGGACATTGCCGTTTGCATCCTCCACCCAGGAGGTCATCATATCGGTATCGACCACCAGCGTTTCCGCTGCCGCAAGAGTTGCGTTCACCACCTTAAGCTGTGAGCCGTTCGTGGTAATGGTGATGTAGTTGCTCACGCCGGAGGAGATCGCGCCCTTGATGCGGTACACGGGATTGGACGCCACATTGCCTTTCGTCCTTCTGACCGTATGCGTTCCCGTGGAAGTGATGGCAAATTCCTCGTCCTCCACAGCGTAGGCAAACGGATCGGGACAGAAGAACTTCAGATCAAAACTACCCGCCGAGCGGACGAGGAGTCTTTCACAGTCCACCTTTTCGTAAAGACGTGCCATGAAGTACCTATCCGGCACATCATCGAACACAAGCTGTTTCAAACCATCCGTGGGATCGAGCCAGAGCGATATATCGTCCAGCACCGAAACAAGAGATGCAAAGTTCCTCTTCGGAGCAATACTGCAGGAGACATTAATCTCTCTGTAGTCGAAATCCGCCCCGAAGTCTGCCACGCCGCTTTTGCCGGGAATAGACGCCGTATAGTTGCGCAGTCCTCCGCACACCTGCCAGGAGGTGAGGCGGGCTTTCAGCCCCATATCGGCAGACGCCGTATCGTTATATGTAAAGCCCATTCAGCACACCTCCTTAAGCCGTTGAAAAGCGTCCCTGCGCACGGGAGCCTGTCTGTATCAGGTTATAAAGTTCCTGCGAAATCCTGCGGATATCGTCCTCGCTGCGGACGATCATCTGTCCGACCGAAACCAGCGCGCCGTAGGAATTGCCGCCGCCCGCGCCAGACATACCGCTTGCCACAGAGCGCACCGTAGCATCCGCATCAAGATTGAAATTGCTCGGAACGGCAGACTGCATATCATCCGCCAGTCCGTCCATCACATCCATAATGCCCTTGTTCAAATCCTGCGCGGCATTGATAGCGACCTTTGCCGAGTCATCGATACCTCCGGCAAGTCCCTGGGTAAGCATATCGCCGACCCACGCCATCTCCTTGGACGGAGAAGCGATGCCGAAGAACGACTTAATCTTGCTCATGAGGTTCGAGCAGAAACCGCTGACCTTGCTCCAGAGCCAAGACGCAGCATCGCCGATGCCGTTCCAGATGCCTTTGATAAGGTTCAGACCGATTTGAGCCATCTGTGACGCGCCGCTTGCAAAGCCCTTCACGATGGCGGCTATGATCTGCGGTACGGCTTTTACGATTGCCACGATGATCTGCGGCAGGTTCTTTATAAGAGCCACGAACAGCTGAACGCCTGCCATGATGATCTTGTCGATGTTCCCGATGAGAGCATTTACGATGCTCGTGATAATCTGCGGTATCGCATTCACAATCGTGGTTATGATGGTAGGCAGGTTCTGTATCAGAGCGACCAGCAGACGGACGCCCGCGTCAATCAGCTGCGGTATACTACCAAGGATGGCGGTAAGTATGCCGTCAATGATCTGCGGTATCGCCGCCACGATTGCCTGGATAATTTGCGGTAAAGCCGTAATCAGCGAAGTAAGAAGCTGAATCCCGGCATCGATGATCTGTGGGATTGCGCCCACGATAAACTCCACAATGCTCGTAATGATGGCTGGCAGAGCTTCAATCAGCACAGGGATTGCGTCAAGGATGCCCTGCGCCAGTCCCATAATCAGCTGAAGGGCTGCATCCAGTATCATCGGGAGGTTTTCAATCAAGCCCTGCACGATGGTCACGACTGCTTGTACCGCCGCAGGGATAAGAGTAGGTAATGCCTCACCGATACCCTGCACAAGCGTAGCCACAAGCTGGACGGCTGCTTCGATAAGCAGAGGAAGGTTCTCTATCAGAGCGTTCACTATCGTCATGACCGCCTCGACTGCCGCCGGAATAAGGCTCGGCAGGAGGTTTAGGAGCGTGGTCAAAACCTGGGAGAACAGTTCCGTCACCGTCTGAAGGAGCGTGGGGAGAAGCTCCGCCACGGCTTCGAGCAGCGCACCCGTTGCGGTAGGTAAAGCCGCCACGATGTTCTGGATAATAGGCGTGACATTCGCCACCACATCCTTGAACGCATCCACGACATTATTGCAGAGCTGCTCCATATCCGCGTCGGCATTGCCGAATCCGACCACGAGGTTCTGAAGAGCCGCCTGCATGGAATTTATGGAGCCGGAAATGGTGTGTTCTGCTTCCCGTGCGGTCGTGCCTGTGATATCCATGCTCGTCTGTATCACATGAATGGCTTCGACCACATCCGCATAGGAATCAATATTGTATTCGATACCGGAGATAGCCTGCGCATCGGCAAGCAGACGCTCCATTTCGGATTTCGTTCCACCGTAGCCGAGTTTGAGGTTGTCGAGCATCGTATAGTTCTGCTTGGCAAAGCCCTGGTAGGCGTTCTCAATGGACGCCATGTCGGTACCCATCTTATTGGCGTTGTCCGACATATCCGTGATGGCCATGTCAGCATATTCCACAGCCTTTTCCGTATCTCCGCCCAAGGAAGATATCAGGCTTGCGGAGAAGCTCGTGACGGTCTCCATGTAGTCGTTTGCCGACATACCCGCCGTTTTATAGGCGTTCGCTGCATACTGCTGGAGCTTCTGCGAGGAATCCTTAAAAAGGGTATCGACACCGCCGACAAGCTGTTCATAGTCCGCGTAGGCAGATATGACTTCCTTGCCGAGTTTTATTGCGGCGGCACCTGCAGCAACAACGACCGCACCCATTGCAGCGCCGACCGTCTTAAGGACGGTACCGAGACCCTTGAACTTGCTCTCGGACTTTTCGGCAGCGTCCCCGGCTTCATCAATTTCATCGCCCATATCGTCCGCACTGTCGGTGACATCGTCCATCTCGTGATCCATGTCTTCAAGCGCATCCTCGGCTCTGCCATAGTTGGAGTTTGCTTCTTCCAGAGCGGCGTTGTTGTCGCTAAGTTCCCGCTCCATGTCGTTTAGGGCAGCCTCGGCGTTATTCAGCTGAATCTGCCAGCTCTGCGTCCTGCGATCTGTCTCCCCAAAGGAATCTGACGCATTCTGGAGAGCAGAGCGCAGCGTTTCGATTTTCTGCCTCTGTGCTTCAATTTCCTTGTTCAGCACATTGTTCCGTGCGGACAGAGCCTGCACGGACTTGTCGTTCTTATCAAACTGCGAAGATACCAGCTTCATTTCCGAGCCGAGTACCTTGAACGACTGGTTGATGTCGGCGAGAGCTTTTTTAAATTCTTTCTCGCCTTCAACACCGATCTTCAGACCGAAATTATCAGCCATGCGTCTTTACCTCCTTCCCGTCAGATTCCATAGGGGATAACATCGTCAATCGTGAGATTCTGTTTCGGCTTTGATATGCCGTTATACTGCTTATGGCATTCCCACAAATCCATAAACAGGCCGAACGGCATCAGCCAGAACTCATCCTGTGTAAGATGAAGCTGACCGATGCCGTAATATAAAAGCCGGGTAAATAACTCCTCGTCACTTACCCGACCTGTGCGTTTTTTGAGTCTGTCTCGCTTTCGATATTGCGTTTCGTTCCTCGGTACATGGCGTTCATGATAGCGTCCTTGTACTCCGTCAGTTCCATCGGCGAGGTGAGAAGCTCGACCTCATCCGTGGTCAGTTCCGGCTTTTTCTCATCCGGATGCTTTAAGTTGTGGACGAGGATGGTCTGGTTGCATAGCAGCGTGATGAGCCACACGATCTCATCAAGAGCCATCTCGAAGTTCTCCGACTTCATCAGCTTATCGCCCAGGTTCTCCAGTCCGCCGTAGCGTCCGGCGATTTCCTTCGTTGCCTTGGTGGTGAGGAGCATTTCATACTCCTGACCGCCGATCTTTACGATTGCGCTTCTTTCATCCATAGTGTGCTACCTCCTTAACCCTCGCCCTGAAATGTCGGTTCATAAACACTTGTGTACCAGCCGGAGATCGTCTCGGCGGTAACGCCTGCATCATCCTCGGACACCTCCGCTTTCCACGGATGGTTGCCCTGTGCATCCACCTTGTTCCTGCGGAACACCGTGCCTTCAATCGTAGGCGTGGAGAACTCGATGCTTTCGCCCTTGGTTGTAAGGTTGGTGGCAGGGATACCGAAAATGACGCGGTAGAGCCAGAAGTAGCGGTACTTGCCGTTTGCTTTCTTTGCGCGGAATCCGATGGCCACGGGATCACCGCCATCCTCGGATGCGGACACAAGTACGCCATTATCATCGACAGTTGCGCCCGTAAGGTCAGCCGCTACGGAAAGCCCGATGTTGTCCACGCCGAGCGAAAGCGTCCCGCTCTGGAACTCCTTCACGACCTCCGCCGCGCCGTCATCCGCATAGAGCGTAGCCTCAGCAAGTTCCACGGACAGTTCCGCAGTCATCGCCTTGGCAAGGGACACGGGATTCGCATAGGTCTCGTTACCGCTTGCGTCCTCCGTGATCTTGGAATAGTAAAGTTTATCAAGACCGATTGTTGCCATAATGTTCAATCCTCCGTTTCATAAAGTTTCGCCACGTCTATGGCGTAGTGATGGAAGCCGGTATCGTCCTCATGTCCGATGTACCGTCTTTCCGTGATAACAAAATCAGCGGCAAGGAGCGCCTTGGAAAGCTGCTTCTTCCGCTGCATATAGTTTCCTTTGGAGAACAGGGAGAGCCGTGCCTCCTGCGTCTCGTATCCGGGAGCATCGTCCGCATGAAGTTCGTAATTGTCCGCAAGCGGAGTCACCACCACATATTCATCCGGCGGCTCGTCCGAGAATACACCCGTTTCCACAGGAAGACCGCAGCTTGTGACCACGGTCTTTATTTCCGATAACAGGCTCATATGCCGTTCACCTCCGATTCCAGTTTTGCCTTCATCGCTTCAATGGCGGCACTTCTGGACGATGATTTCGCAGGCTTTAGGAACGGCTTTGCAGGCTGTCCGCTTTTGCCGTATTCGAGGATGGTAGCAATCTTGGCGTTGCTGTCACCGTCAGACCTCGGTTCGGCAAAGCCGACCTTCACATTGAAATCGCCGTTCTTATCCTGCAGTGCAGGTGTGGTGCCGAGAGAGGACAAAAGCTCTCCCGTGGAACGGGACGGCAGTTTCGTACCGCTGCCGATAACGGATGCCAGGTTGGAGCGCACCTTGCTTTCCACGACCTCTGCGCCTGCATCCAGCACCTTTGGAATGATGGTGTCGGTCTTATCCGCAAGCCGGGATATCTTCATGAGGAACTCCTCCGGCATTTTCCATGTTGCTTTAGCCACTCTGTTTCACCTCCTCGACCAGCACCTCAAGGTACATACCTTTTCCGCGCACATCCTCCACGGAAGTGATCTCAAAGGTATGCCCGTCACAGAGGATTCGCATTTCCGTGGTGACCGTAACGCCTGGGATAACGCGGAAACGGAAAAGGTCGGTGGCGGTCGAGAACTGCGCCATGTTTGCCCATTTCTCGCTGCCGTGCCGACCTTCCCGGTAAGCCCGTACCTCTGCAACGGTCACATCCGATTCCGTCTTAAAGCCCTCATTGTCCGTGGTGTGCTGTTTTGCCACTATAGTGATGAAGGTGTTCATTTTTCCGAAACTCATGGTCACACCTTCCAATCCCGGTCGAGCCGAAGGAGAAGGTTGACCGTGTTCCATACCTGTTGTGCGGAACTCACATGGTCGGAGAAGAAACCGCCCGTGGAACCGTCCCGCGACTCATAGAAGTGGCTTGCCAGCATGATGACAGCCTGCTCCGTGGTCGCGGGCATTGCGTTCTCCGTGTAGTATCCTTCCGTGATATGCTGATAACTCTCCGCATAGGAAACGGCGGCAGTGATGTACTGCAAAAGCAGCTCATCATCCGCCGAATGCTCCAGTATCAGATTTGCCTTGACTTTCTCAAGCAGAGTATCCATCACCGCCGCCTCCTTTCCTTATCAAGTGCCGCTGCCGGCCTTCATCTTCAGAAGCTGGATGCCCTCCGGCAGGATGACCTTGCCGTCCACACGTTCCGTAGCCACATAGCCGATCTGGCCGTTGGTAGCGTACAGTTCGTTCAGACGCTGAACGGTTCTGCCTGCGCGGTCACCGATCCAGTAGTTCTTGAAATCGCCGAACGCCACGGTGAGCGCACCTGCCGCCATAGTCGGAACATACGGAGAGGTGTAAAGGTCGTAACCGAGCAGTCTGTCAGGCTGACCCGCCTGGAGAGAAGGCTGCCACAGATATGCGCCGTTCTGATCCTTCAGCTTGCGGATAGCGGAGATGGTCGCATCGTTCATGAGGAACTTTGCATTCCTGCGGTACGGAGACTTCAGCGCATACACGAGGCTGATAAGCTCATCCGCAGTGATGGCGTTGTTCGCCGCTGCGGTAACGCCAACCGTGCCGCCGTTCGCGGTAAAGATACCCGTAGGCTGATTGGTGCCGGTACCCACGCAGAACGCTTCCTCCTCGGCAATACCGAAAGCACGAGCGAACTCCTTCATGAGGTAGTCCTCGATATCGAAAGCGGAATCCTGGAGAAGCTCCACGCTCACGCGGGCAAGGTCGGTCAGCTTGAAAGCATCGATCTGCTTCTGACCGAAGGTAGGATTGCTCTCGGTATAGGCGGCGTTCTCCGCAGTCCACTGTGCGGTAGAGTGACCCGTTGCAATGGGAATCTTGCGCTCATGCTGCGTGGTGATGACCTTGGCGAGGGAACGGATCACGTTCTCCTCCTCAAGGGCGGTCACGATGTCGCGCTCGAAATCCTCCGGCACGAGGTAGCCGCCGTCCGCATCCGTACCCTCGGAGAGGACGTTATGAACGAGTACCTTGCCGCGCAGGTGGCGGTCAAAGTCCTCCTTGTAGGCATCGGACGCACGGCCGACCTTGTCAGGCTTAAGGGACGCAGCCCTTTCGGGAGCCTCGGTAATCGGCTGGTTCACGGGCTTGTTCAGTTCCGCTTCGATGGCGTCCCTGCGCTCCATGCGCTTGATCTCGTTGGTGAGGCTGTCAAGGTCACGCTCCATCTTGGAGTAGGTGGCGTCATCCTCTGCGGACAGGACGCCCATGTCGTTCCTATGGGTATCGAGGAATCCCTCCATCGTGTTCCACAGCTTTGCTCTCTTGTTTCTCATCTCTGTAATAGTCATGATAAAAATCCTCCTTGCTTAAAGCAGTTTTTTGTAAAGAGACGCCCTCAATTCATCGACCGGGCGTCCTTCGGGTTTCTTTTCCGGCTTGCGAGATGCCTTGCCGGAAATCTTGTTGATGAGGGAGCGTTCCACAGCAGATGCGGAAAACTCGTAGCCCTCGGTGTCGGCTGCAGACTCGCGCTTGCCATCCGTTAAGATGCCGTCCGCAAAGCCAAGTTCAATGGCTTTCTTTGCGTTCATCCAGGTGGTATCGTCCATCATGTGGGAAAGCTGCGTATGCGACAGCCCCGTCTTGATCTCATAGGCGTTGATGATGCTTTCCTTGACCTCGGAGAGCATATCGATTGCCTTTTCCATATCCACATGATCGCCGAACGCCATCGTTGCCGGGTTATGGATCATCATCAGAGCGGTAGGAGCCATCAGCACCTTCGTACCCGCCATAGCGACTACCGATGCCGCAGACGCTGCGATACCGTCAATCTTGACGGTCACATCGCCCTTGTAGTCCATCAGCATGGTGTAAATCTGACTGGCTGCGATGCAGTCCCCGCCGGGCGAGTTGATCCAGATGGTGATGGGACCGCTGCCCGCGAAAAGTTCCTCCTTGAACATTGCCGGCGTGATATCGTCATCAAACCAGCTTTCTTCGGCAATTGTGCCGTACAGTTCAAGAACTCTCTCTGCGGATGGTTCTTCGTCCGTCTGATTTTTCCAATTCCAGAACTTCCTGTCCTTCATCGGATTCGTCCTCCTTTCCGTTGTTGTCTGTATCTGCAAAAGCACCCGCCTGTGACAGCGGGAGCATATTGCCGTTTATGAGGTAGAGATCGCCGCCGTCCTCTGCAGGGATGCGGTCGAGATTCTCCAGTTCCCGGATGTCGTTTGCGCTCATCCATCCGTTCTGCCTTGCCGTGGCATAGCCGTTCATGCGGCTGGCGTAGTCCCCTCGGAGCAGACCTTCCACATTGAATTTCACGAAGTAGGTCTTTTTCTCTTCCGGAGCAAGGAGCGTCCTCTGTATCGACTGCTCCCATCTGACCACCCAGGGATCGAGAGTGTATTTCACGAACTCCAAGGACTGCTGCTCGATATTGGAGAAGCTGCTCTTTTCCAGATCTCCCACCATGTGCGGAGGCACACGGAAAATCCTCGCTATCTCGTTTATCTGGAACTTGCGCGTTTCCAGGAACTGTGCCTGTTCCGGGGAGATAGAAATAGGCGTGTATTTCATGCCCTCTTCCAAAACGGCTATCTTGTTGCTGTTTGCCGAGCCGCCGAACGTCTGCTGCCAGCTTTCTCTTACCTTGCTTGGGTCCTTGATCGTCCCCGGATGCTCCAACACGCCGCTCGGAGCCGCGCCGTTGGCGAAGAATTTGCTGCCGTACTCCTCGGTCGCTATCGCAAGCCCTATGGCGTTCTTTGCCATCGCAATCGGCGAGTACCCCACAAGCCCGTCAAAACCCAACCCCGGAATATGCAGCACATCGGACGGACGGAGGATCACCGAATCGCCCTTCATAGTGTGCGCTTCATCGGATGAACGCTGGTACTGGTAATAAAGCTGTCCGTTCGCATCGCGGTTGACGGTCATCTTGTTCGGCATCAGCGGATACAGAGCTACGACCTGCCCCTTGCCGTTCCTGATGATCTGCGCATAGGCGTTGCCCCATAACAAAAGATGAGTCATCAGCGTTTCCCTGAACACGAATGAACTCATCTCCGGATTAGGCTCGTCATGGAGCAGAAGGTATAACGGATGGTCGATGGCTTTCTCCTTACCGCCGTCCTCCTTGTAGCGGTACATATGGAGCGGCAGTCCCGCGATGGCTTCAGACAGGATACGCACACAGGCGTAAACCGCTGTCATCTGCATCGCGCTCCGCTCGGTCACCAGCTTGCCGGAGGAAGAACCGCCCAGGTAGAATGCGTAGCTGCTGCCCGGCGTCCTGTTCTCAGGCTTGTCCCTCGATTTGAACAGCCCCGAAAATATACTCATTTCTCATCACGCTCCTTCCTCAAAACACCAGAAGCCCTCTGGTGTCGTATACGCTTTCGCCCGTGTCGTTCCCGCAGCGGATGGCACGGTCAAGCCCCATGATGGTCGCAATCGCGCCATCGATCTTCTCTGTCGATTTTTCCTTGTCTGCCTTGATGTTTCCGGCGGGATCGGTGCGGATATAGATGTTGTCCATCATCCAGCGCAGGACGGGATGACCGCTGTGCGCGATTTTCTCCTCCAAGGTCAGCTTCATCAGTTCCTTGGTCGGCGGGGACATATCCTTGAAGCCCTGTCCGAACGGAACGACCGTGAAGCCCATGCCCTCAAGGTTCTGCACCATCTGTATCGCACCCCATCGGTCGAAGGCGATCTCACGGATGTTGAAACGCTCACCGAGCCGTTCGATGAACTTTTCGATGTAGCCGTAATGCACCACGTTCCCCTCCGTGGTCATGAGAAGCCCCTGCCGCTCCCAAAGGTCGTAGGGAACATGGTCTCGCTTCACACGAAGGTCGAGCGTCTCCTCCGGCACCCAAAAATATGGAAGGATACTGTATTTGTCCCCCTCGTCCTGCGGAGGGAACACCAGCACGAACGCCGTGATATCCGTGGTGCTTGAAAGGTCAAGCCCGCCATAGCAGATTCGGCCTTCCAGATCGTCCTCGGAAACGGGGAACGCGCAGGCGTCCCACTTGTCCATCGGCATCCATCTGACCGACTGCTTCACCCATTGGTTCAGACGCAGTTGACGGAAGGCGTTCTCCTCGCCGGGATTCTGCTTTGCGGAATCACACGCCGCCTTGACCTTGTCGATGCCGACCGTGATGCCAAGGGAGGGATTGGCTTTCTTCCAGACCGCCGGGTCCGTCCAGTCCTCGTCCTCCGCCGCGCCGTATATGACGGAATAGAATGTCGGATCGACCTTCCGTCCCGCCTGTATGTCCAGGGCTTTCTGATGCACCTCGTAGCAGATGGAATTCGTATCGTTGCCCGCCGTGGTGATCAGGAAATAAAGCGGCTGCATCCTCGCATCGCCGGAACCCTGGAGCATGACGTCAAACAGCTTTCTGTTGGGCTGGGTATGCAGCTCATCGAAAATAACGCCGTGCGTGTTGAAACCGTGCTTGTTCGCCACGTCCGCCGAAAGCACCTGATAGGATGAATTGGTCGGCTTATACACGAGCTTCTTCTGCGATTCCAGTATCTTCACCCGTTTTGTGAGAGCCGGACAGAAACGCACCATATCCACAGCGACATCAAATACGATCTTTGCCTGGTTGCGGTCTGCAGCGCATCCGTACACCTCGGCGCGTTCCTCGCCGTCACCGCAGAGGAGCAGGAGCGCCACCGCCGCGGCAAGCTCCGACTTGCCTTGTTTCTTCGGTATCTCGATATACGCCGTGTTGAACTGCCGATAGCCGTTCGGTTTCAGAATTCCGAATATGTCCCGTATGATCTGCTCCTGCCAGTCGATCAGTTCAAAGGGCTTACCCGCCCATGTACCTTTGGTGTGGCAGAGCGACTCGATGAACATGACGGCGTAGTCGGCGGCTTCCTTATCGTAGTGAGATGTCTTCGCCATGAACTCGGTGGGCTTGTATTTCTTCAGTTTTCGCACTCTCACCACCTCCAAAATGGCATAAAAAATGACCTGCCAATGGCAAGCCGTCCTTTACTCTTTCTGTACGAGAGACAGAGCCTTCCGGCCCGTCCCTTCGGTTATTTGCTTTTTGTGTTTACTGCTGCATCGCCCAGGCTATGGCGTGTCCGTCATCCTCGAACTCGACCTCGCTTGCCGCGCGCAGCCCGATGGTTCCTTCGCAGGTATGGTCATCGTCAAGGAACTCGTAGGTTGCTCCGAAGTAGCAGGGCTTGTTCTGCCCGTTGTAGAAGTATCCCGCGATGACCACCTTGTCTCCGAAGGTCAGCAGCTTGCTCCATCTGCATTCCAAATTCTCCGGCGTGGTGGGATTCGGCAGTCTGTAGGTTCTCATTGCATCGTTGATCGTCATGGTCTTTGTCCTCCGTTTTCGGTGTTTTCTTTGCCTTTCGGTATGTACATATATCACTCTGAAAGCACATAATAGCAAGTCATTTCTGCGGTTTTCCGAGCCATAATCTTCACAAATATCCGAGGTGGAAACTGTGTATATTATTCCTCTTCGCCGGTCAGGATGAAGCGGACGTATTCCTTCCGATGCTCCTCCAGATAGGTGACCAGTTCGTAGAAATCACGCTCGTAGGCAAGTCTCTGCACCATGTTCACATCGAACATATTTGTAAGCCCCGTGTCGCGGATGGCGAGAATCTGCTCCTTAATCGTCTGCGTCATCGCTGCACACCTCCAATCCCGATACCAGCTTTGTATAAATCGTGGTATAGCGTTCGCACTCCGCGCTTTCCGTTCCCGCGATGGCCTGCAGGAAGAAGTCGGCGGCTTCCTTGCGGGAATCCCATACCTTTTTCTCGCCGTAGCAGACGGTCGTGACCGTGGCGAGTTTCTTCACGATATCCTCGCCGTAGACCACGTTCAGTCCGCTGCCCGTGTCCCACCGCATGAGGAGGGAGCCGGTATCGTCCACGCCGAGGACGGTACCTTTCGTTCCGACAGGCGGAGCCTGCACATCCTCCATCCGCACCAGTTCCACCCGTGCGCCCGCAGGGTACTCCCTGCGGATACGCTCTACCGTTTCTTTATTCGGAAATCTCATGGTCGGCACCTCCGTTCTTGAAAGCCGAGGAACCCGTGAGGTTCTTCAGCAGGATTTTCCGCTCGACCTTGTACTCCGCGCCAATGAAGCCCAGCCGCAGGAGGAAGCAGCGGAATGCGTACTTCTCGTTGTCCACTTCCTTTTCCGTGGCGGTCACGCGCTTGGCGTTCCTCGCCATCTCGCAGAGTGCGGAAACAAGGTGCATATATGCCTTTGCGGAATCGCCGTCCATCTCCGTGAACCAAGGGAAGGATACCTTCTCGTCCGTCACCTCAATCGGAAGGCTGTCTGTGCCGATGGCTTTCTTGATGAGCGCCGCCTTGGAATCCACGATCCTCTGAAGGTTCTCAAGGGCTGCGTCCGAAAGGCTGTCCCTCGGAACCGCCACCGTAAGCCCCTCTGCGGCGGCCTGTGCCGCGCTGTCCTCGGTTTCGGATTCTTCCTCGACCTCCGAGTCCGCGCCGTCCTGCGGCTCACATTCAAAACCCGCGGCAGCGATGGCTTCAAGCACCTGCTCTACCTCCTCGCTGTCGGCGCGGTCATCGAAGAGGAGCGTTCCGTCCTTGGTGACCGTGAAGTAGTCGATCTCGTAGTTGCAGGTCGGCATGAATTTGTACTCTGCCTTCGCTCCCGTGGTGTCAGCGATGACCTTTACCAGTTCCTTGCGCTTTGCGCCTGTTACGTTGTACTTTACTTGCATTGCGTTTACCTCCGTTTTCGCTTGTTTTCTGTGCCTTTCGGCGTGTATATACATCACTCTAAAAGCCCGGAATAGCAAGCGAATATCGGATTTTTCTCTGTAGAATTACCGCCGGATTATTCGGTCGGAAACTGTGAGTAATACACAATGCCCGAAAGCACGAAAACCACGCACGGCAGAGCCACGCCGTTGCCCCACATCTTATACTCCGCAGAATCGGAATACGGATTGGCAAGCCACTTCTTTATCTGCTTTGAAGTCTTGGGCTTGCTGTCGGGAGCGGTTGCCAGCCGCCATGTCTCGAACACCTTGTACCAATAGTACAGTTTCTCATCGGACGGCTTTGCCGTGCCGAGATCATCGCACCACCAGTCCGGGAAGCCCTGCAGCCTTGCGCACTCGGTCGGCGTGAGCCTGCGGACAATGTAGTACGGTTCTTCCGAGATAGTCGGTGGATCCTTGTAATCCGTAGCGACCAGCGTGTTCGCCACGTCCTCCTCGGCTTCCATATGATAGGAATTCTTGCTCGTGGTATAGACGGGATGCGCCACCGCACCCGGTCCCTTCGCCACCATCGTAGGCTCGACTTCCTCCTCGACCGCAATCCCGAACTGCGCATTCTGACCCATGTTATAGGTAGCGCGGTCTATGCCGTAAGCCACGCCGTGCTGTTCCGTGGCGTTCAGCGTAAAGCTGACATTGTCCTCGGAGTACCCGCTGCCCTTATGGGACGGCCTTGCGCCGTTGCCCTCAAGAGCCACGACAGCCATGCCGCCCTGGTTGCAGGACGGATTGCCGCCGTTCGCATCCAGCGTCCGTGAAGTCTCCGCTTTGTATATCCCGCTGTGGGGATTGGAAGACTTCATGGCGTTGCTGTCCTTGGAGCAGATGCCGAACACGGTCGGCACGAAAAGCGTCTGATCGTTGTTGCATCCGAGCGTTGCGGACTTATCGTCCTGGATGAGCGGTCCCTTGCCGCCGCCCTCGCAGCCGGAGCGAATCTTCAGCGTTTTAGGCGTCTCCACCACGAAGGGCTGATTATTGCCGCCCGTGCCGAAGGTGGAAAGAACGGTCTGCGCCACATCGAGCGGTCCCGTGTATCTGGAATCCTGCGAGTGGTTCTCAAACACCAGCGGAGGATGGTGGCTTTCCGCACGGAGCGTGTTCGTCACATCCTCGGTCAAGTCCATCCGCTGCCCGCCCTGGTCGTTCAGGCAGAAAGTGCCTGTCTCTCCAAAGCCCTCGCCAGCATCAGCGGCAGCTCCTTGCCACGCGCGGAAGCCCTCCGCAGAATACCCAGACACGCCTTCTGACTCAAATAGTATTTTTCCGGCACTCCCGCCTGCAAAATCTGCGACAAGGTAGATGCGTTTTCTTCTCTGGGGAACTCCCCAATACTGAGCGTCAAGCACTCTCCAGGAAACGGAGTAACCGTCTCCCACGATGCTTCCCGCGCTCTGCCACTTCTTAGGTGAAGGGACAGATACGGTTTCGTCTGCGATGCGGCAGACGCTTTCGAGGACGCATCGGAAGTCCTCTCCCTTGTTTGAGGAGAATGCGCCGGGGACGTTCTCCCACACGATGTATCTTGGATATTTGCCATTGGTGGCACACCTCATTTCCTTGATGATTCGGACGGCTTCATAAAAAAGGCCGGAGCGGTTGCCGTCCAGCCCTTCGCGCTTGCCCGCTATGCTCATGTCCTGGCACGGCGAACCGAAAGTGATGATATCCACCGGCTCGATGCTCCCGCCGTCCATTTTGGAAACATCGCCGTAGTGTTTCATAAAAGGCAGCCGTTTGGTGGTCACCCGAATAGGAAACGGCTCGATCTCCGATGCCCACACGGGAGCAATGCCGGAAATCAAGCCGCCCAAAGGAAAACCGCCGGAGCCGTCAAACAGGCTGCCGAGCGTCAGTTTATTCATCAGCCACCTCCAGATCTGCGAAGGTGTATGTCTTGCCGTCCCTCTCCACGGAAACGCCGTCCGCAGAGCCGACCTGCTTGATGTACCGCTTCACGATGACATCGCAGTATTTCTCGTCCAGTTCTATGGTGTAGCAGTCCCTGTCAGTCTGCTCACAGGCGATCAGCGTGGAGCCGCTGCCGCCGAACGGATCGAGGACGAGCGTGTTGCTCATAGAAGAATTCTGTATCGGGTACGCCAGGAGCGGTATGGGCTTCATGGTCGGATGATCCGTGTTCTTCTTGGTCTTCTCGAACTCCCATATCGTAGTCTGCTTGCGGTCGGCGTACCATTGGTGCTTGCCGCTTTTCTTCCATCCGTACAGACAAGGCTCATGCTGCCATTGGTACGGGCTTCTCCCAAGCACCAGACTCGGCTTCTTCCAGATGCAGCAGCCGGAAAGATAGAATCCCGCATCTGCGAACGCCTTTCTGAAGTTCAGCCCCTCGGTATCCGCATGGAACACATAAATGGACGCATCGTCCGCCATGACCTTTTCGATATTGGAAAATGCATCGAAGAGGAACTGATAAAACTTCTCGTCCGCAAGGTTGTCGTTCTTGATCTTCCCGGCGGTTCCTTCGTAGTTCACATTGTACGGAGGATCGGTCACCACGAGGTTCGCTTTCCTGCCGTTCATGAGGACGGCGAAGGTTTCCGCTTTCGTGGAATCGCCGCATATAAGCCTGTGCCTTCCGAGCGTCCATACATCGCCGCTCTTGGAGAATGTGGGCTTTTCCAGTTCCGCATCCACATCAAAATCGTCCTCCTGCACATCCCCGTCTCTCTTGAACAGGTCGGACAGTTCCTTTTCGTCAAAGCCCGTGAGGGACAGGTCGAACGCCTCCGCCTGCAGAGCTTCGATTTCCACGCGCAGAAGCTCCTCGTCCCATCCGGCGTCCATCGCCATGCGGTTGTCGGCGATGATATACGCTTTCTTCTGCGCTTCTGTCAGATGGTCGGCAAAGACGCACGGAACCTCCGCGATGCCTTCCTCCTTCGCCGCAAGAATACGACCGTGGCCGGCGATTACGCCAAAGTCACGGTCGATGATCACGGGATTGATGAATCCGAACTCCCGGAGCGAGGAGCGCAGCTTGTTTATCTGTTCCGGGGAGTGGGTACGCGCGTTATTGACATACGGCACCAGCTTTGTGATCGGAACGAGCTGCATTTCAGTCGTTGTCTTCATATCGCTTCACCGCCTCCCTCAATTCTCTGTATTTGTCGGTCTGCTCCCAGGTGGGATAACCGTTGCCGAAATGCCCGTAAGCGGAATACTCCGCAAAGGAGCAGCTTCTAAGGCAGAATTCGTTGATGATCGCCGCCGGACGCATATTGAACACATCGTTCGCGGCTTTCGCAATCATCTCATCGCTGACCTTGCCCGTGCCGAACGTATCGATCTGGACAGCCACGGGATCGGCTTTTCCGATGGCGTAGCTGATAGCGACCTGGCACTCGTCAGCCAGTTCCGCGAACACGATGTTCTTTGCGATGCACCTTGCCATGTACGCGCCGGAGCGGTCGACCTTGGTCGGGTCCTTGCCGGAGAACGCGCCGCCGCCGTGTGGGCCGAGTCCGCCGTAGGTATCCACCATCAGTTTTCTTCCCGTCAGCCCCGTGTCAGCCTTGGGACCGCCCTCAACAAATCTGCCGGAAGGATTGACGAGGATTTCGGTGTCATCGTCAAACGGGAACTTCGTAAACACGGGATGCAGCACTTCGGCGATGATCTCGCTCTTTAACACATCCAGGTCTTTGTCCGTGTCGTGCTGAACGGACACCACGATGGTCTTTACACGCTTTGGCCTGCCGTTCACATATTCCACGGTGACCTGCGCCTTGCCGTCCGGCTTGATTCCGTGGATAAGGTTGTCGCGTCTTACCGCATCCAGTCTTTTACATATTTTGTGTGAAAGAAGGAGCGGCAGGGGAATGTACTCCCTTGTCTCGTTGGTGGCGTACCCGTACACGGTGCCCTGATCGCCCGCGCCGAGATTGGCGTAACAGGAGGTATCGCCGTTCCTTGCTTCAATGCTCATGTCCACGCCGCCCGCGATGTCGCGGCTCTGCTTGCGGATGAACACATAAATGAGGAAGCCGTAAGGATTGTACCCGACCTTCTCCAGCGCCCTGCGGACGGTGTATCGGATATCCACGGCCTTCGAGCAGGTGATCTCGCCCGCAACGATGATGCGCCGTCCCGCCGCCATGACCTCGCAGGCTACGCGGGAGGACTTGTCTTTGTAAAGGCAGGCGTCCAAGATGCTGTCGGCGATGAAGTCGCACAGCTTGTCGGGATGTCCTGCGCATACGCTTTCCGCTGTCTTGTAAGTTTTCATGTCCATATCTCCATTTCTTTTATTTTCTGTTCCTTGCGCGGAGCAGCCGCTCCATCAGATCGTCCTGCGGGCTTGCGCCGTCATATTCCACGGAGCAGTTCTCACGCACGATCTGATAGATTTGGAACCAGTCCGCATTGACCTGTTTCTTGTAGTCGCGGCTCATGGACACATAAGGCGATGCGATGGCGTTCCCCGTGGTGGGATGCTTGGCGAGGTACCCGAATTCGGATATCGCTTCCTCGCATTGAATCCACCGCGCCACGCTCATCGCGTACTGCTCTATAAGCTGGTTGTTTACTAACATTTCACAGCCCCGCGCCTTTAGCCACAGCCACGTTTCTCTGAAAATCTCCTCGGCACACAGGTCGCTGCCGTTTTTCTGCTTTGCCTTGAGGTAATCCCTGACGGGAGGAACATCCTCACCCCGGATATCCGCAGGCTCCGGCAGATCGTCCGGCATCACCAGCGTTCCCTTTGCCGTGCCGTCCTGTATTTTGTCTACGAGCGGTTTCCTTTTCGGACCCGTTCCCGGTCTGGGACCGCCCCTGTTGGTACCGTCTTTTGCCACATTCTCACCTCCGATCTGCATTCGCAGGGTTAATACCCCGTTTGAATACGAAAATTCGCGCACGAAGCCCCAGGCCGCTGTCCGCATAAGGGACCCGTAGAGATTTTGACCGCCCCTCCCGGTCAGCTGCGAATCTGTCTGTCACCCATTTCAAGATGAATCTTGGTGTGGCAGGACTGACAAAGCGACATGAGGTTGCTTTCGCGATGATCGCCGCCTTGGGAGATGGGGAGGATATGGTGTACCTCTTCCACGGGAGTCAGCCGTCCTTCCTTAAGGCACCGCTCACACAGAGGATGCGCTACGGCGTAACGGTCGCGGATTCTCTTCCAGGCTCGACCGTACTTCTTGTTCGTGTCGGGACTGCGTGTGTGTTTGTTGTACTGCTGTGCGGCAAGTCTCTGATGTTCCTCGCAATATTGACCGCCCTCGACAGCCAGCCTTGGACATCCGCTTGCAGCGCACCCGCGCCGTGGTCTCCTCGGCATACAAATCACCTCGCTTTCCGGGCATAAGAAAAGCCCCGGAAGGATTGCTCCTCCGAGGCTCGTCTTACTCTACTTTGCTATTGTAATCATACCATAGGTCAAGTGTGCCATACTGTGCCAAACCGTGCCAACTTTCAATCCGGGACAGAAAAATTCTGAAGAGCAGACCCGTGTATGCGATGCACCGTGCGCAGCGACACGTTCAGCATCCGGGAGATCTCCTCCCAAGTACAGTCGTCAAGGTAGCGGTAACGGAGTACCAACTGTTCGTCACGGTTTTCCAGCTTATCTATCGCCGTATTGATTTCTTCCTTGAGCCGTACAAGGTATGTAATCTTTTCCTCCACGCTCCGCTGAATCTCGTCTATCTTCTCAAGACACCTGACGAAGAGAGCTTCTGTCGGACGGTTGGGATTATGCGGCATTCCGTCAAACCTCATGCCTGAGACGCCGCTCGATAATTCTTTCCAGTAGTCAATCTCACGCAGGCGGCAGTTGATGAGTGCGTCCAGGTGCCGCGCCTGGTTCAGATATTCTTTTGCGGTCATGCGTCCACCTCCATTTGCAGGGAGCGGATCAGCATCTCGCCGTCAACACTCGTTAATACCGAGAACCACCCGGAACGGAAGAACCTCTCGATTTCTTCCTTGTCCACCATCGCCGTCCTGTTTCTCGGATTTGCCTTGAGACTCTTCAAAGCCATTCGGTAATCCTTCGTGGCCTGCAATATAATGGCGTTCGCAAGGTTCTCGTAATTTGTGATGTCGCTCATATGCGTCTGCCTCCCTTTTTCGGAAATAGGCATCGTTGCAATGGAGCGATGTATCTTTGTATCAGCGCAGGGAACCGCTTACCACGGTTCGCACCTCGTCCACCGAGCGTACCACCAGGGCAGTGCCGCCGGCCGCGAGGATTTTTCGGATTGTCGCTTCCTGGAGTTTCGTAGGCTTGCCGCTCTCGGTCTTGACCTCGAATCCGTAGAAATGACCGTTTATGCAGGCAATAATATCGGGAAGGCCCGCCGTCCCATACATACCGCCGTGTTCTTTCCAGCAGAAGCACCCCGGCACGGTCTTAAGGTACTTCATGATTGCTTTTACAATGTCCGCCTCTTTCATCTGTTCCTAAAACCTCCGTATTTTCAACGCTTGGAACACATGGAACACGAGAAATCCTATTTTCATATATTTTTTGTAACGAAAATCAAGGTATATAAAAATATGTGTATTATATATGGGGAGATAGGATTTTGGTGTTCCATCGTGTTCTCGTGTTCTGAAGTTGCTCGTGGAAAGGCTGCCGGGATTCATCATCCCAGCACCTCTCCGAGCCTTATCCCCATTAAAATGCGCCTTTTCGCCATACGGTCGATGTCCCTCGTAACATCGGGGAACGCCGCCGTGATCTGCTGCACGAAGTTCTTCTGCGAATACGGCTTCAGACCACATTCTTCGCAGTACCCCTTATATGCGTTGAACAGTTCCGTGGACCCGGCGCTATACTCTGCATCCAGTTCGCAATAGTCCTTCACGAACGACAGCACGGAATCCGACTCCTCACGGTACTGCTGAAGCTCGTCCGCGTTGACTTGCGTCTCAGAGAACACATAATGATTGTTCATCAGCCTTCTCAGCCCTTCCAAAGCGAACAGGAAAATGCCGTCAGCCTCCATGCGGAACTTCTCCAGCAATTCGGGATCGCGCTTATCCTGCGGCACAGTATGATTGAACCGTATGATGATGAGCCTACGGTAAAAGCCCTCCGACCTATCGCCATAGTTCTTCGGGATGCTGTTGCAGGAGAACAGGAGCCTTGCGCTCGACTGGAAGGAGAACGGATTCTTGTTCTTTTTCTCCACTGTCAAATAGTCCTCGCCTACAAGAGCCTTGAAGATGCCGTTATCGTCAATGTTCTTCGTAGGCAGGTCGGCGAAGATGTTAGCCAGCTTGCCGAAAAGCTCCGCCGTCTTGAAACGCTCGTTCAGAGCCTGCCAGGATACATTGGACACGTTCTGCTTGCCGAGCAGCACATCGTTCAGCACACGCAGCAGCACCGACTTTCCGGCAGACGCCACGCCCACGATAACAAAGCACTTCTGCGCCGAGTTGACCGGGATGAGGAAGTAGCCGAGCATCTCTTGGATCAGGCCGACCTGCTCCATATCGCCGCCCATCGACTCCGCAAGGAACTTCTTAAACAACGGGCAGTCCGCCTTTTTGTCATAGGTCACGTTCAGCTGCACCGTAGAGTAATAATCCGGCGTGTGTTCCGTCAGCGTATCCTCCAGCACGTTGTATAAGCCGTTGCGGACATTGATGATATAGGGATTTGCGTTCAGTTCGCGGATGTCCCTCTGCACCAGGAGACGCCACTGTTTCTCCGCATCAATGATCTGCGACATCTTCGTCTCACGGATCAGCATCTTCTCCTGCACGAGCCGCTGCGCTTCCATCTCGGACATCTCGACATACACGCCGCCTCGGTAGCTGAAGTGCTGCTCCGCCGCATAGAACACCTGCTGTTCTTCCGCCATATTCTCAGCAAGCACTCCGGGCAGGAAACGCAGTCCCTTGTCGGTTGGCTCGTACCAGTCTGGAATTGCCGAACCCGCTTTGGCTCTCTTGGCGTTCTTGCTTGCCTGGAACGCTTTGCTGGCGTCTTTGAACACCATATTAAGCGATTTCAAAAACGACGCCTTCAGCTTGAAATGTTCGCGGATTTCGGAATTGATGATAATGTCCGCCGTTACCACGTCCTGGTTATACAGATAATCCGAAACGAACTGCTTGGCGGCTTGTAAGTCCTTAATAGCCTCGCCCGTTACGGGAATGCCTTTCAAGATATCAAGCAGCGCGTCCGTGTTCAATGGCTGGTAGCACCACGCCGCCGGAGCCTTCACCGGGCATTCGCCGGCCGCGAACTTCGGACATTTGAATCCCTTCTCGCAGATGGTCTTGCAGGTGATGGGATGTGTGCCGCTTTCCAAAAAATGATTGATCTTCTTCTGCGTGTTGACCTCGCTGTATCCGGGATATGGAGCGGACAGGTCGTGAATCATCTTGGTACCGCCTTCGAAGAGAGCAAGATTCGTTATCATGGCGTACCAGTCATGCTCGGACAGGGACGCGGCGTCATCGCGGCAATGCTGCATGAAAACACACGAGCGCATGACCTGGTCGATGCCTTTTTCCGCGCCGCACTTACGCTCCACGGGAGCAAGGTCTGCCTCCGGCAGCACGTCCGACAGTTGATCCTGCGTGTATTTACGCTCGGGATGGAAGCTGACGCAGGTCACCTCCACGGGAGTATCCGTCTTGCAGTGCATAAAGCCGGGAAGCCGCATGACCCGCGACTCGTTCACACACATCGGATCGCCATCAAAATGCTTTACGAGCTGCGTCTGTATCATGCGGAAACGCTCCACCTTCGCGGTCGAATCCATGAACCAGTACACATGATAGGATTTTTGTGTTTTCATGACCATTGACGGCGGGAGAGGAAAAGAATCAATCTTTTTCTGCTGTTCATCAAAGCTGTCATTGTCCATCTCCACGAACTGCGTGTTGATCCTCGTAATGGAGTCATCGTCATGCCCGCCGTAATTGACCACAAAGAAAATGCCTCGGTTCATGGCGTTGTGGTTCTTGAGCGTTTCCTCGATGCTCTTGTATTTCCCGCATTCACAGGAAAGCTTCGCCCCCTTGAATACGCCGCTCTTTTTATCGTCAAAGACGCGGAAGCAGACGGTGTCGGTCGGATTAAAGAGAGTTCCGAGAACATCGGTCGCCGTTACGTTCATACACCCACCCCCTCAAAATACCTGAGACGCTTGTTCAGCCGCTTTGCTTCTTCTATTTCCTGCGCAACACCCGGCGATACCGTGCCGAACACCCACACCTCATCGCACATCCGAAGAAGAGCAAGACCGAAAAGCAGCCCAAGGTCCCGCTCATTGGGATCATTGTCGTTAAGTATCTGCGGATATAGAAGGTGGCTGGCTATCGGCATATGTCCCTCGTCTATGACACGGCGGCAGTAACCTATCGCGGCGGCAACATTCGATTCCACATCGCCTGCATATTTGGAAGCAACATATATCTTCCTGCGGTTCTTGTCGGCATAGCGTTTTTTCTGTTTCTGCCGGTATTCCTTCATAATAAGGCTCATCGCAGCCCCCGCGGTCGGGTCGGCATAGCCTTCACTATTTCTGTACATACAGATTCACCTCGCTTTCCATAAGACTGAGTGCAAGATTTTCTGCGTTGGAACAGAGAACTGCGATGTTTCCCAGTTTCTCGTATACCCTGCGTTTCTGCGCATCCATCATTGAAAAAAACAGATCTCCATCTTCGTACCCAATCAGAAGGTAATCCGCACTTACACCAAAAAAGTCGGCGATAGCGAGACACTTATTCGCGGGAGGCACAGTCTTTCCGCAGACGTATTGGGAAACCGTCTGCTGGCGGATACCAAGATACTGTGCCAGTGCTATCCTCGTTGTCTTTTCGCCGGTTCTCGGATGCTTTTCCATAAGTTGCCGGAGTGTTTCCGGAAGTTTATATACACGCTTGTTATCCATATTCATTCCTCCAGTTCTTCCATCATTCCAAAGGTTGGTCCCGCAGAAGCATCCGCAATCAGCGGAAGGTCGAACTCCGGGAAAGGCTTTTCTTCCATGCAGGCACGGATAAAAGCCACTGCTTCCGACAGCCTGTCCTCCGGGATAATGAAAGTCAGTTCATCGTGTATCTGAAGGATGGGCTTGAGCCATTCCCGATCCGGCAGTCCGGTGAGTATCCTCGTGATAGCGAGTTTCAGAATATCCGCCGCCGTCCCCTGGATAGGTGTATTCAATGCGCAACGCTCCGCAAAGGACTTCTGGCTCCAATTGTCTGAGGTGATGCCGGGGAGGTACCTGCGCCGTCCGAGCCAGGTTTCGGAATACATACGCCTTGCGGCATCCGCTTTCGTCTCTTCCTGCCATGCGGTCAGACCCTTGTATCCGTGCTTGAGGCTCTCCAGTATCTCCTCACACTCACTCACGGATTTTTCAATCCCCGCTTTGAACTTCAGTGCCGTTTGCAGCCCTCTTGGGAACAGACCGTAGAAAGTGCCGAAGTTCACATTCTTGGCAATCGTCCTGCGTTCCTTGTAATTCTCCGAATGCTTGTCCTGGGCTTCCTCATAACTCACGCCGAAAATAACGCTGGTCGTGGCGGCATGGATATCACCGTTTTTGCGGTAGGTATTGAGCATCCTCTCATCGCGGCAATAGAATGCGCCTACCCTAAGTTCAATCTGTGAGAAGTCGAGCGAAAGAATAAGGCAGTTATCCGGCGCTTTGATGAAATTGCGGACGCCTATCGGATCGTTGGTCTTTCGCGGCATATTCTGCGCGTTGGGATTTCGGCAGTTCATCCTTCCCGTATCCGTGGACAGTGCGAATAGTTCGGGATGGATGCAGCCCGTCACGGGATTAAGATATTTCAAGTAACCATCTATATAGGTGGACTTGATCTTGCCCCACTTGCGGTACTCCTGCACCAGCGTGAACAGCCTTGACAGTTCCGGGCGGTTCTTATCGCACCACTCTTTGAGGAGCGTCATGGTCATATCGTCCGTTGCCTCGCGGTTGGTCTCCGTGGTCTTCAGAATGGGCAGTCCCAAGTCTTTGTACAGATAATTCTTGAACGCCTGAGTGGAGCAGTTTGCCCCTATGTTGACATCGCCGATGATGAACTCGATCTCCTTGCGGATACGCTCCATTTCGTTTTCAGCCTCGGTCTTTCGCTCCTGCATGAGCGGGAGGTTGACCGGGATACCGTTGCATTTCATAATGCCAAGATAAACGGCGGTCGGGCTTTCAATCTCCTCCACAATGTACCTGTGTTTCGGAAGGTAGCGGTCAAACCAGTCGTTGAACTTGTGATAGAGCCGAAGGGCAAAATCGGAGTCGGCGGAGCCGTAGCGCACCGTCTCGGCGTCATTGCCGTCCAGTTCGTCAAAATGCCTTCCGTCCGTGACGCTTGAAAAAGAAGGGAGCGGCTCTCCGAACAGTTCCTCCGCAAGCCGTTTCAGACCGCTTTCGTTCAGCTTTCGGAACTCATATATGCTTTTAAGGCTCATCTGTGACGCGCAGATCGTGTCGTACACGGGAGCCTGTATCACGATGCCCCTCGCATACGCCATTGAGGATTCAAAAGCGATATTGTGGGCGATCTTTATTACCGTTTTATCCATGAGGAACACCGACAGAAAAGCGAAGAATGCATCTTCATTTATATTTGTGCCTATACGGTGGGAAAGGGGAACATAGATGCCCGTGCCTTCCTTTACAGAAAAGGAGCAGCCGACAATATGAGCCTTCGCCGGATCGAGCGCCGCCTTTTCCTCCTCACGGTACGGATCATCTGGAGCAGTCTCAAAGTCGAACGCGACAATACGGCTGCCTCCGATATAATCCCGTATCCCGTCCACCGTGGTCACACATCTATAATCAGTATTCATGTGTAATCACTCCTATGGGAAATGCCCGGAGGAGCATAGCACCCCTCCGGGTTTTCTATGATTTACTTTAAAGGTTCGATGATTTTTCCCGTTTCCGGATCGACCGGCGGCTCATCGTCAATGAGGGATGCCGGTGTAAGATTAGCGGCATACGCCTTGACCGTTTCGGAAACTCCTGCAACAGCCGTGCGCTCCTCTGCAGTCAGCATACGCTCAAACGAAAACAAAGCCTGGGAAAATGCGATGCCTGACGCGTTGGCAGCCTTCTTTAGCGTAATCTTCGTGACCACTTGGTTCAGCTTGCGCCCGCGTGAAAGCTGGCTCTTCACATAGTTCGTGAATGACTTGAGCGACCCGGTAGGCAGGGAAAGCGTAATGGGAAACAACTCTCCCTCGCGCAGGATGTAGAGCATACGTTTGTTTTTGCACAGCTTGCTCTGACCCTCGCCGCTGCCGAATTTGTTATACGGACAGTTAGCGCAGTTACCACCGGGAGTACCGATACCCGTCACGCCGTCAAAACTGCCGCAGTCGGGAGGGTTGCTGCCACCCGTGTATTTATCGCGGTAGTATGCATAAGCAGGATGGTTGTAGACAATAACACCGGTGATATCCTTCGCCATTTCGCACTCATCGCACTCGGCAGATGGGATCTCAAACGCCGTGCCGCCGCCCGCAGGCAGCTTCACGCGGTCGAAGGAAAACTCAAGCCCCTGGCAGTCGTCTGCCATAGCCTCCTTTAGTACGTCTCTGTTTGTAAGCGCAGCGAATCCCTCGCTCACTGCGATTTCAGTGTTCTTCTTATCTGACATGATCTATGTCCTCCTAATGAAATGAAATAAGTTGTGGTTCTTGCGTTGGCGCGGTGAATCGTTGTTCCTACGATTTGCGGATTCCGACCGACACTTTTTCGTAAGTGCTGACGGTATCGCCGAGCCATGCCGGGACATCTTCGCCCGTGGCTTCCCGATGCTCCTTGATGAAGGATGCGAGTGTGTTTGCGTTGACCGTTTCCACGACCAGACTGCCGTATCCGTTTTCTTTCAGAGCCTGCATCAACTCGTCCTTGCGGCCGGACGCCGGGGATGCGAACAGACGGCTCTTTAAGTAGAACGTGTTGCCGTTACGGGAGAAGCGGTCAAGTTCGGCTTCTGTCATGGCGTTTGAAAGCTGCTCGTCCAATTCATCGATCTCCGCGCCCAGAGCCTTGACCTGCTCTTCAAGATCCTTCTTCTTTTCCTGCAGAGTCTTGAGCCTGTCAGCCATTTCAAAGATTTTTGTGTTCTCCATCGGTGACTACCTCCTTTCACTTACTACCGAGGAATTCAACCCCCTATGTGAAAGGTCAGTTTTTAAAGGGATTCCTGCCCTTGCGGTAATCATCAACGAGCATTTTTGCGAGGTTCAGCTTCTGGCGCAGAGCGTATAAGACCTTTAGGTCAACCGTGCCCCTGCAAACAAGGTAGATGTAGTGGCAGTTCTCCTTCTGCCCGGCTCTGTGGATACGCGCCTTCGCCTGCTCGAAATTGCTCATACTGTAATCAAGGGAATAAAAGACCATCGTGGACGCGGCGGTCAAGGTGATGCCCAAGCCTGCCGCCGCAATCTGTCCGACGAACACACGACACCTATCGTCATACTGGAAACGGTGGATTTCACTGCCGCGGTCCTTAACGCCGCCGCGGACAACGGCATATCCTATCTTTTTCTTTTCAAGAAGCTCCTGGATATCGTCCAGTTCCGGCACGAAACGAGCCATGATGACGAGTTTCTTATCCTCGGCCATAGCGGAGTCGATAATGTCAGAAAGCGCGTCCAACTTCGCTCGGCTGACAGTATTTACCACGCCATTGTCGTCAGTAAGGTGACCGCCCGTAATCTGCGACAGGCGGAGGAGCCTTGTGAGGATGTTCGCCGTGGTGACCTCCGATTCGTCCAGTTCGGCGTAGCTTTCGTCCTCAATGCTGTCGTACAATTTTATAGCGTCCTTCTCCAAGTCCACGGTGCGGACTTCCTCAGTGATTTTCGGAAGGTCAAGGCACTCCGCTTTTGTTACTCGGAACGCTACCGAGTGGAGTTTCCGCAGGAACTCGTCTGTCATCCACTTACGAAAAACAGGCGTATGGTTGCCATAGCCGCCCATATCAAAATACTGGTTACGGAAAGCATAAAACGATGTGCCGAAAATCTGTGGATTAAGGAAACGGTACTGCGAGAACACGTCCAATTCGCGGTTCGTGATGACCGTACCCGTAAGGAGCAGCTTGTACCTTGCTTTGTCGCCGATATGGTGCATCCCTTTGCTCTGGGAGGTTCGGTTCTCTTTCAGCTTGTGTGCCTCGTCCGCGATCACCAAGTCAGCGTTATATTCCAGAAGTTCCTTTTCGAGCCTCCATGCGCTCTCATAATTAACGACCACGACCTGTAGGCCCTTACTCGGCAGCTTTGTCAGCTGTTCCTTTTTCTTTGCAACTGTTCCCTTGAGAATGGTCATGGAATATGGGAAATCAGCGAACTTCTCGAATTCTTCTTCCCAAACGCCGAGGATGGAAAGCGGAGCGACCACCAGCACACGGTTGACTTTGCCGTACTGGTACATACAGCCAGCCACGGCGATGCTCACAATCGTTTTGCCGGTGCCCATTTCCATAAGAAGCGCCGTGCCGCGGCTTTTAAGACGCTCATCAAATACACCGAACTTATCGCAGGCAAAGACAAACGCCTTTTTTTGATGATCATACGGGGCGGCCTTGATTGGCATCATCAATTCTATATTTTCACTCATTGCCGTCACCCCGCTCGTCCTCGCAAGCTCCATATCGTTCGCCGCCGCATTTATGCGCCGTCTCACTCATTCCGCTGCTCGTCCTCTCCCCACGAAGCGGGCTTCGCGGGGACCCCAGTTCTCTGATCTCGATGCCCTGCACGGTTTCACCCGGCGTCAGTACGAGAACCTCGCAAAATTCTCCGAAGAGAAAGGTGAGAAGCCTTTTCGGAATGCTCCTGTGTCCGCTCCGCAGGACTTCCTGTTTATGTCCCTTCCTGTCGGCGATATTGATTCGTACTTTGTGTTTTAATTTCATAGGTTCGTCCTCCTGTTCCTGATCTGCATTGCTGCGGAGGATGGATGTATTTCCTTCCTCACTCACTACCGGGAAATTCAACTCTCTGAAGAGGTGCGGCCGGGGAGGACTCCGACCGCCGTGTCTGCCGCCGTTCACGGCTCAGTCCTTCTTTGGGTACTTGTGGCGTTTCACACGCTCAACCCCGAAGGACTTGGCCACCTTGTCGATGATCTTGTTCTTACGGTTGGTCATAGCCGCAGAGGACGGCAGCTTGCCAGTCTGCTCTGCTTCAGCCTGGCGCATCTCTTCAAGCGGAGTACCCTTGCCGAAATGCTCGAAGAAGAAGTCCTGCTGGGATTCGGTGCATTCCTCGTCAATGACGCGGCGCGCCTGCTCCGCATGGGGATTTTCCTGCTCCGGCTCGGCGAACATGGCGTCTTCCGGGCTACCACCCTTGTCGGCAAGCGTGTCCCAGGGATCGACCGCATCCTCGTTGTCGGAATCGGCCTTGTAGCTGTTGACCTTTGCGTCAAACAGAGGATCGCGCAGTTCGCCCTCGTAGCGATCCTGCAAATCTATGTCGTGATCGGATTCATCGAGCATGATGGTCAGTTCAAGCGACAGGTCTTTGCCGACCTCAAGTCTCTGCGTAACCACGCATTTTGCGTCATCGTCCCAGCGTTCGTAGCAGTAATACTTGCCGTCCGCCGTGAGATAACAGGTACGGTTGGGATTGAACCCGCTCTTGCGTTTCTTTGAATAGGTGCTCTTTGACATCTTCGTATCCTTTCTGCTTTGTGCAGAACGGTGGATACGAAGAAAGCCGATGCTTCGAAGAACACCGGCTGCAGCCCTGTGAAGGCATGACAACAAAACGGTGGACTTCGGATTTTTGAAAAAGGGTATAGGTCACCCTTGTCCAAAAAATACTTAATTCGTCCACCGCTCTGCTTAACTCGAGTACTTTCACAAAGCGGTAAAATTTCGAAGGATCGCCCTTCGTTATCAATAAAATACCGCAGAAATCAGACTCTCGATCCGACTCTTGGAGTAGGATAAATGCCTGAAAAAAGGCAAAAAAATAAGCCGTACCGAGGTTTTACGCCTCAGTACGGCCAATTTGAATCCGACTCATCGAGTAGGATATACAAGTATTAAATTATAAAAACTTGGTGATCATTCAAAAACTTCTTCACTGATGACATGGACTGACCCGCCATCGTCTGCAGCGCAGTATCAATCCAAATATGGTCGTTGTTTATGTAGAGCAGGTTGCACGGAGAGTACTGAAAAATATGGCTGCTCAATTTGTACGGTAGTTTTAGACCGAGACATATAAGTGCCAGCGATTCAACAGACGGATCATGTTTTCCGTTAATAATCCTGCTGACAACATCGGGATTCATTTTGATATCATCAGCCAGTTCCTTATATGTCATTCCACGATCCTTAAATGCTGCCTGTAGACATTGAACATAGTTGGTGCCAAATGTATTATACAGTTCAGCATTGTGAAGGATAAAAGAATCAAGAACTTCTTTTTGCCTTTCCGGTGGGGAATACTGAAGACCGTCTGTATAAGCGATGTTCAGTATGACTTTTGCATCTTTGTCCTTGTTTAGATAGCAGACAGTGTAATATTCATTATCATCACAACCAACTACTTTCATGTCAAAGGCAAGACAGCATTCGTCCATATGTTTTCGGGCATACTCAGTTAGTACCGTCATGCCCTCATCATCAGTACGCAGATATTTATTTGATGCCAGGACAAGGTGAGAATCAACATACAGATAGGAACCATCCGAGACGATTTCCTTCAACTTCGGATTGCTCATAACCTGGCGGGCAAGATCTTCTGTTCCTATAGTAAAAGTCTGATTATCTTTCAGGGAGCCTTTCTTAAATCGGTGTGTAGCAACGTAATGATCATCAATCCAGTTGAATGTTCCAACCGCTTCTTCGTATCCCACCTCGACCATGCGAATTTTGGCTGCAAGCCTGGAAACACCGAAGTCTGCGGCAAGGGCGTCAATAACAGGCTCCAAGATATCTATTAGGTCAAACTTCCCGGTAAGTTCACGGTACTCTTTAATCCTTTTTGACGCCATTGTTTTAAATGCTCGCATGGGCATCTGGATTCTTGGTGTCAGTGCATTTGCCTGTCGTTCCATGGTGCTGACAGCACTGCTTTCGCGTCCTTTCACTCCGCCAACAACACGGCATCCTATCATACTGACATCGTTATTGCAGAGCCGATCCAATTCAAAAGCTTTTTTGTGTATATCCCAATGAACACATTCGTGGATTATAGTATTATTGACTTTTCCAAGGTTATACAGAAAATATGTCTGCGGATCAACAAGGATAGTTCTTGCCGGAATGCGTACTGTTTCTGTTTTTCCCGTTTTATCATCATACAATTTTGCATCGCAGTCACGGAAATACACTTGTCCAAAAATGCTGCAATCCTCGGTAATGGATCGGATAATAACATTAAGCCCCATGCTCTTGGCAACTTCCATCGGATCAACATAGCCAATATCTACAAGTGCTTTATTATAATTTCTTCTGAGAAAATCCTCCGCAGCCTGCTCATAATCCGTTTTGTTAATCACAGGGACAAGGCTGTCATACAGTTTGTCCTTATACTGATTTTTTGAATTGTAGATTTCAATATCATTAACCGAGAAGTCATTCAAGTCGTTTTCCAAATTCCCTGTGCATCGAAGAACAAACCACTGCTGTGGCCATTCAACCTCATCATAGTGGTAATCTCCTTCGTGGACTTCAATCTGTGCTTCGACACGAATATCAAAGCCTATTTCACTTCCCGGAAGATCATAGGCATCAACGTGTAACACATTTGCTTCCGCAAGTTCAAAATCCCCGACCTGATGAATTCTTCGTAATCTCAAACCGAGACTGTCGAAATCATCGACCCCGACTTCTTCAATGTAGGACGCTATCGAATTAAAAATCTCATTATCAAACCGCTTTGACACACAGTCCTTAAATGAACGACTTCCCGCCAAGTGCCACCCCTCCTACAAATCCAAAATACTCATATCCATTTTCTTGCCTGATAAATAAAACTCGTACACCATCTTGGCAGGCAGAAAACGTACTTTGATGTTTTGCAGTCCAAGAGACGACAGCATTTCCATAGATGCTTCGCCGTGGTCTTCAACATCTTGATTTTCTGTTGGCATTAGAAAACAATTTTTTACCGACTTAAATTCGTGGTCAGTTATAAATTTTTGATACGCCAACTGGTACAAATACTGCTTTGTAATCGACTCGATACCGGGCTGCCCCTTCGGAGCAATTCCAGGAGCAAGCTGCGCATTATAGTATTTCGCATCAAAAATAACAAATTGATCTGCAACAATGGTAACTAAATCCGGAATTAGCGTATCATTTGCAGTCTTTCCGGTTACTGTCCAGAGCGGCTTTTCTATTATGTCAATCAACTTCCTGCTTTTATCATATGCAGGTTTTAGCGGCACCGGAAGCGACAAAGTTCCTAGCGGTTTGTCAAGCTGATTATTCATAATATCTGCACAGACGCTTTCCCACACGAGATTAAAGCTGTTGGTTCCAAACATGGAAAGGCAATCTGTATCGTAAAGACTACCACTGTGATCAACATATGCATACAGTGTTTTCAGAACCAACTGCTTCCTCGTGTTAAACTGTGTGCTTAATTCATTCTCTATGCGGTAGAGAATGTATTCCTTATCTCCAAACTCATCCAGACCCTCATCTGTCAGATCTACCTCGGAAATTTCAAATAAATCCAGCAGATCTGCATCTTTCATTTCCTTGGAGGCTTTCGTCAGAACACACTCATGTAGCCGCTGAAAATAATCAAAATCATTTGTGATCCGTTTTTTGGTCTGTAGGTCGATATAGTAAGGACGGTTATGTGAAAGCAATGTAAAAGTTTCATTGATGGTCTTATCCCATAGGATTTCTCCAGACCCATTACTCTCAATAATATCCTCTGTATTGCTATATACTCCGTTCTCAAAATAATCCTGGATCAGGAACAGTAATACCGCCAGAAGGTTAAAGGAACTGCTCTCGCTACTATCATTGAACATCCGAATTATCTGTTCTTTTGAATTGTATTTCTCAAGCACCTTGAGAACCTGGCGTAGTTCTTCTTTTGGTTCATCCACATTAAGGAGATACTTGGGATAACACTTCAAAGCGCGTCCGGCTACAACAATAACCCCGACAAAGGTAAATACATAAAGGTACTCGCTTTCTCCAACCTCAACATCCGCAACTTCAATGTCTTCAGCTATAAGATCAGACATATCCCGTTGCGGATCAGATGCCTTTACAGATTTTAAAACACCGAATTCCTTAAGTTTCCTGATGATAGGTACAGCCTTTTCTTCAGAGCATTCAAATTTATCGCAAAGGTCTTTTTGAGTATATCTTTTTTGCTCTCGTAAAAACTTTGAGATCATACATCAAGACCTCCTTACTCTTCTGATTCTGTTTTCACCATACCGTTCTCATCTAACTCATGGTCGTTTGTCACCAGGTCTTGTACTGTAACGCGGTTCTGTATATCAGAATTAAAGATGCCAATACCCTGCTCATCAAAGGCTTCGCATATTTTAGAATATCGGGTTTGCCCTTTTGCGCTACCTTCAAAGAGTTTCCCTCGCTTCTGCTTGGCAGCATCATCAAAGAGGTACATAAGAACTTTATGCTTAAAAACATCGCAAAACTTCGCACTGTCAATATCTGAACCACCATCAGCGGGGACAACGATACTTCTGGCTATGAAATAAGGTCCAAGTTGCTTATCCTCGTTAATCTTCTCGTTGGCAAGAAATTCATTGATGGCTTTGCGAAGTTCATTCCACTCAACGCGTTGTTTCTTTTTACTCCCCACCACGACATATTTCCCTCTGATATCCTTATCGCTGTCGTCAATGCCGAGATATGTGAAATCCCATCTCCTCTTAAATGCCGTATCCATTGGGAAGACACCCTGGTCAGCACTGTTCATAGTAGCCCATATGAACATATTGTCAGGAATACGAATTTTTGAGTAATCCTCTGGATTGCCGCCAAGTTCTTTGGCAAGGTAATTCTTAATGTCTTCTGATGCCTGAATTGGATATTCACTTACTTCATCATCGCCTCGATCAAGTAGCTGAAACACATCACCGAAAACCGCAGCAACATTGGCGCGGTTAATTTCTTCGATTATCAGCAAATGCGGTTTCGGATTTCCTGTCCGAGCATTTTTCAATGCCTCTACATACACACGCATAAAAGGACCCGGCACATATTCATAAGCAATATCGCTGGTTCTTTCCTGACCATTAAGCAAACTCACATATTTTCTTATTGCCTTTCCGTGGTTTCTTTCTACGCTATTGTCACCAACAGCGTCACTTCCATCCTGTTTCCGAGTCTTAAATGTCTCATCCGTATAAAGTCCCAACAGTATAGGAAGTCTTGTCAATCCTTCATCTTTAAACTTATCAAATAACAAATCATACTTTTCTTGGGCAGATTTGCCTTGATCTGTAAGAACCGATATGACATACTGCGTATCTTTATCCGCTTGTAGAGAACTGTGATGTGTAACCATTACAGGCTTATATGTTCCGACAAAATTTGCATACGAATAATCGGGATGAAAAGTCACACGCTCATAATCACTCTCGTTGTTCTTCCCAAGTAAATCCATGCGCTGTTGATTAATTGTAAAACTTTTACCTGTTCCGGGCGCACCAAAAATAATCCTATTTCGAGGATACTTGGTTTGCAATCCAGTATTAAACACAAGTTCTGTAAACACATCATTCGACTCGGCATCTTCTTTTTCCGGAGGAGTGTGTTCTGCAAGTTCATTCACCGTGCCAGTATGTAACCACTCGCTGTTTTTTAGGTAAAAGTACAAGAATTCCGGCTTAAAAGCGCACGCATATTCACCACGACCTTTATCGTGCTGAACAAATCCTTCCTGCATTGCCTTGGCAATACTGTCTATCTTAATTTGCTTTGAAATCGGTGTTTCTGGAGATGCAGCATTTGAGTGCATTACCTTCCATGTGCAAAATATTACTTGTCCATCTCTGGAATATACGCCAAGGAAAACACCCTTTTTACCTTCTACCTGTCTGTCATAAACATAGTTCAAGTACTTAGCTTTTGGCTGAATCCGTTGTTCATCTTGTAGTCCTTGTCTACCTCCAGGAGTGGTTCCCTTTCCGCAGATATAAACCTCTCCGAATCCATTTCCGTCCGGATACGTAACACGGTATACATCATCAAAATTTTCCACTTGACTAATTTCAACCGTGTACGGAAAAAGCTGAAAAGCACCTTTCAGGCTTTTCAGAACCTGCTCGGTAGAGAAGTAAGTGGACTTATCGTAGTCTTCGGTCACTATTAAACCATCTCTATTTGCAAACTGATATTCTGGCATTTATCCCGCCTCCTTACTTTCCTTCATCATCGAAATACTGCCTACGTATCTCACTCGCTACTATCTGAGCCATTTTTACTGGGACAGCATTTCCAATCTGTCTCCATTGATCCCTAAAGTCTCCACACAATTCATAATCATCATCAAACGTCTGAAGTCGCTTAATCTCATTGATACGTAGGAAACGATTTTTCCAATGAAATGGTCCCATATTGTTTGAAAAACTTGCCTGAATAGTCCACGAAGGCCGTTCTGGTGAAAGTTTCAAAAGAAAAGACCAGTACCTTGAACGCCACTTGAAGATGGGGTTAGGATAGCCTCTCTCAGCCGTAAAATAAAGGTAGTTATCTCCAGGAGGTACAAGCTTCAGCAAATCCTTATGCTTCGATCCTGCTTGCATCTCTTCATCTTCTGGAAGATCGTAGTCAAGGTCACCGATAGCATCACCACAGGTCACCCAAGGCTTCTTGTTGCCACGGTCTGCTTCAGAAACTTTCTCGGGATCATAATGTGTCTCCTCAGGAAAAGCAAATTGCTCTCCTTCACCTCGTTTTATACCTACACAGATAAAACGCTCTCTCATTTGAGGAATACCATAATTTGCTGTGTTAACGACCTTATATGTTATATCATATCCATACTCATCTGCTCGCTCCTTCAGTAAATCAAAAGCGGCCTGATGAGGCTTATATACAAATCCAAAGACATTCTCAAAAAAGAAAACTTTAGGTCGTATTTCATCAAGGGCACGAAAGTATTCATATAGTGTGAAAGAGTTTTCATCTTCCAAGGCCCTCTTCTTATCAGTGCGATAAAATCTCGATTTTGAATAGGCCGGGCAGGGAGGACCGCCCACCAAAACATCAATATCAGACTTTTTCATTCCAATTTTAGCGAGACAAGCATCATAATCAATGTTGCGTATATCATCACACACAACCATCTTTCCAACATGATTCTTTTCAAGTGTGTCACAGGCAGGCTGCCAAAAATCTGTAGAAAAGCATATATCGAAACCTGCTTTTTTAAATCCACAGTCTATACCGCCCCCGCCGGAAAAAATACTTAATACATTTGGCATTATTCTAAACTCTCCTTCAAAAATTCTATCATAGCCTTTCCCATAAGGCAGGGAACTGCATTGCCAATCTGCTTTTGCACAGATCGCCGGTTCCCATAGAACTTATATCCACGAGGGAAAGTTTGAATTGCAGCAGCTTCTGGTGCCCTAAGCCTACGGTTATCCCAATGGAAAGGACCAACCCAAGGTCCCGGCTGAGCAGTTATCGTCCACGAAGGCATATCAGGAGATAGCTTGAGCAAGAAACTCCAAAAACGCTTGTCGGCCACAAACTTTGGATTAGGATATCCTGCCCACGCTGTTAACGCCTTATAATTCTGTCCCGGCGGTACCTCGCAGAGTTCTTCATAGTAGGTACCACCCTTAGTGACTTCATATTCCTCAAAATACTCATCACCTTCAAAGCCCTCAAGGAATGGCCCCACAGCGGCATACGGTTTCAATCCTGTCATCGCACACGTTTCTGGATTACCATGTGTTTTGACTGGTTCTTCACGCTTAAACTCACCTTTTGTTCCTATTATGAATAGGCGCTTCCTTTTCTGCGGTACTCCATAATCAAGTGCATTCGCTCTAACAACTTTATTTTTATATCCGTTCTCTTCAATAATTTCGATAAACTTATCAATAATCGATTTATTCGTCGGATGTAACAAACTCTCGACATTTTCAAAAACAAAACCGTCTGGCTGGATATCAGTGACCACACGAAGATACTCATCAACAAGCGTTGCTCTCGGATCGTTTATACCTTTTCGCGTGTTATTTCCAACCCAGTATCCCGCTTTAGAAAAAGGCTGGCAAGGTGCACCACCGATTACGATAAACTTTTTGTGTTTATGCTGATTAACAATTTCTTTGAAAACACTGCTTTCAATCTGGTGAAGATCTCCCTCAAGGATATGTGTCTTGCCGAACAAGTTCTCATTGGCTTTGAGTGTCTGAATACAATCAGCATCAAAATCTGTACTGGATACCACAGGCACTCCAGCCATAAAACTTGCTATGTCAAGTCCGCCCGCCCCAGAAAAAAGGCTGACTGAAATAATATTATTGTTCATAGGTTACTCCCGTCTCTTTTTATTTGTGTGGGTGTCACATTGCGCTTTTACCGCTTTTTACCCATTTGTCAATCTCGGATATTTTGAATTTCCATTGCCGACCAATTTTGTGTGCCGGAATATCTGTTTTCTTTATCCAGTTTCTGACAGTATCCTTATTGACGCCTAAATATGTTGCAACCTCTTCCAGGCTTACCCAAGGTTCGTTCATCAACTGTTCCATGATGTACCTCCTTATCATTCTTTTCTTATTATACTCGTTTCAATAGGAATTAGCAAGAGTTAGCTCCATTTTAGCTGATTTTAATATGAACAAGCGGTAACATGCGTATTTACTCAAAGGTAGAAAAGAAATAAAGTGAATATGTACATTTTGGTGTGAGTGTGATATACTGGTAACATCCTTGAAAAATGGAGGGTATGTCTATGCCTTATAACCAAATTACTGCAACTGGAGCTATTGCACCAGGACCTGATCCGGTAGGACCTAGTGGCAAAGAAATCAGAGATCTAATAGAAGCTACACTTAACTCTGACGATTATTCATTTTCTTGGTCGGCAAGAAGGCGTCAGCCATATGAAGGCACGCTTGATACTGGTGCTTCAACCATTAATCTCTATATTTATGCGTGGCGCATTGGAAATGGGGGGCGCGCAAATTTACCCTCTGAGAAACGTATACAAATCCAGCAAGGTGTAGACAATGTTGGATTTCTCCGTCCTATAACCACAAATAACAAAACTCTTTTGTTGGGTGTATATGACAGTCCATCAGGAACTCCCATCTTCGCAGCGTGGGACGCAACCGCTAATGCTGCCCATACTCAAAAGTCTTGCCAGGTGCAAGTTGAAGATTTACAGGCAGCAATAACGGAGAATATACACGCATGCAAGGACAGTCGTGGCAATACAATATATACTTTTTTGCCTGACTCTCTCGGTGATTATATTGATCTCGTCACAGCAGGAAACACCCTTGCAATCCCTGCTGCTACAACTGGTACGCTTGTTGCAAAAGTAAAAGCAGCTACCCTGCCTAACAGAAAAAAGCGTGCCATCAAATCTACCCAGAAAGTTTTACAGCAGATTCAAAATCTCTCTTCCACAGAAAAAGAGGTCATTACTAAACAGCGAGTGGGACAGGGTCTTTTCAAGGAATTACTAACAAATAAATATAACGGTAAGTGTGCCTTATGCGGAATTAAAACAGAACAGATGCTTATTGGTAGCCATATTAAGTCATGGAAAGATTGTTCTGACGCAGAAAAACTGGACGAAAATAATGGTCTCTTGCTGTGTGCACATCATGATGCTTTGTTTGATAAACACTTAATTTCATTCGAAGATAATGGAGACCTTATTATCTCAACTACACTTACTTCCCAGGAACAGACAGAACTTCAAATTGGTGAAATTCCGTCTATCACTGTTACTCCCGGTATGAGGCCTTATTTAGCTGACCACCGTTCTAAATTAAAGTAACGGAGGTGTCCAAATGAAGCAATTACCCCAAAAGCGGGAACTCATGGATATGATTTTGGTGGTGATGAAAAGTTCTAATGGTAACATGAACACCTCTACTATCAATGACCTCGTAGCAAAACAATTGAATATACCAGAAGACTTACTTAAAATTGAGGATGCTAACTGTACGGGAACAGAATATAGTTATCGAATGCGCTGGGCGCGAACTGAATTAAAGCAGAAAGGTTATATCAGGAACGTAAAACGTGGCGAGTGGGAAATCTGCTCCGATCAGAAGTCTTAAGTCCAATGCACACCCTCATAACGAAATCTAACTCCCTCCGTTATGGGACATTTAAATCGTTACGAGAGTGTGCATTTTTTAATGTGTCAATCCCTGTGATTTAAACTCTTATCCTCCGTACTCCAAATGCATGGATAAAAAATATGCCTCCTGCACACCTCTAGGTATGAGAAAGGCGGTCGTTCTTATACTTTATCAAATGTCCTAACGAAAACAAGCAAAAATCCTTGTATCAATTACGCAACGGCATCATCCAGCAGGTGCAGGTCCTCGGGATTCATAGGACTGCGTGTGGCTTTCTGGGGCGTATCCAAAAAATAGGGCATTTTTGTGCGCAGACGGCTGTCCGGGTGACCCTCCAGCCACACACGGCCAAGCGTATTCTGCACCATGTATTTTACAACCCAGTCGGTCGTGAAAAATTGCGTTGCGGCTGGTACGTCACGCATTTTCACGGCACCACGGTAAACATCAATAGCGGCATTCTTTTCCTGCAGGTGATAATATTGATACAGCCAGCCGATGATTTCAATTTGGTCTTTCCACGCGTCTTCCGGAAGGCTGTCCCGGAAAAGCGCCGCTGCGCCGTGCCGATAGCTTAAGGAAAGGAGCAGGTCTGTACAATCGGGCTTCGGGAAAAAATCGGGAACCAGCTGATGCAGGCGGGCACATTCCCGCCGGAAAAGCCGGGTGTATATCTCATCCCGGTCCAGTGTATCCGCATGGGTGGAAAGCCAGCTTTCCAGTATCTGCGGAAGTTCGTTTCCGGCGGCGGGGGAAAGAACACGCTGCGGCAGACAGCCGTTTACTTCCATATAGCGGATACCCGCCAGCTCCATAAAATAGCGGCAGGCAGCCTTCCGGCAGACGGTATCTTCACCGCGGCGGGATACCAGATGCAGCAGTTGGTCCTGCCGCAGGCCGGTACCGCCCGGCAGGCGTGGTCCCCGCAGTGCCTGTAGGCACAGATGTGCTTTTTTTTCAAGGTCCGTGCGTGCTGCCTGTGCCAGCGCACATATCGCTGCCTTATCCAATATTGGTTCCCCCTGTTTTGCGAATTCCTGTCTATTATAATAGAAAAGACAGGATTTGTCACGTTTGGCGCGAGGAAACTTCTGCGCTTTGCAGTAAAAAAGAATAGCACGTTTTTAGAATGTATGATATACTAAACGACATAGTTAAGGTTCACAACGCTTTACTGCAGACAAGAGAGGAAAATGAGGGACGGCAGATGAAAATTAAGAATTTACTGAAACCGGGGCAGGTTACTGTCAGCTGTGAGATTTTTCCGCCCAAACAAGGCACCGGACTGCCGCATGCGCGGGAGGTCGTTCACGCCATTGCGGCCCTGCAGCCCGCCTTTGTCAGTGTGACTTACGGGGCAGGCGGCACCAACTGTGCAAATTCCATTGAACTTGCGGCGGAAGTGGAAAAATGCGGGGTGCCGGCCCTTGCACATTTGACCTGCGTCTCCGCGGAAAAGCAGGAAGTTCTTGCGGTTGCACGCCGTTTTGCGGCAAACGGCATTGAGAACATTCTGGCACTGCGGGGAGATTTGCCCAAGGACGATTCCTTTCCGCGGGACGGGCAATACCGCCATGCCTGTGAACTGATTACAGACCTGAAGGAAATGGGAAACTTCTGCATTGGCGGTGCGTGCTATCCGGAAGGCCATGTGGAAAGCGCCAATAAGGCGGAAGATTTGCAGTATCTGAAGGAAAAAGCCGATGCCGGCTGTGACTTCTTTACCAGCCAGATGTTTTTTGACAATGACCTTTTTTATAATTTTCTTTACCGTGCGCTTGCGGTGGGAATTCATGTGCCTATCCTTGCGGGCATTATGCCGCTGACCAGCGCCAAGCAGATGCGCCGCTGCGTGGAACTTTCCGGCACTTATCTGCCGCGCCGCTTTTTAAGTTTGGTTGACCGTTTCGGCAGTGACCCGGCCACCATGAAACAGGCCGGCATTGCCTACGCGACCGAACAGATTATTGATTTGATTGCCAACGGCGTGGAACACATTCATATTTACACCATGAATAAGCCGGATGTGGCGGCTAAGATTCTCAGCAACCTGTCCCATGTCATTTCCAGTCATGCAGACTGACCGGCGGGAAATCTACCGCTACCTCGGCTGCGGCAGAGCGGACCCCGGCCCCACCATTCGGCAGCAGGTGGAGCGGGCGCTGGAATTGCTGCAAAAAACATGCACGCCACACTGGATATGGGCTTCTTATCCGGTTACTGTGCGGGGAAACCACACATTTGCGGCGAGGCTTAACCTTGTCAGCCAAAATCTGGCAGAACATCTGCAGGGGTGTACACAGGTGTGCCTGTTTGCGGCAACACTGGGGCCTGCACCGGACCGTCTGATGCAGCGTGCAGCGGCTTCAGCGGTGACACCGGCAGCGGTGCTGCAGGCTGCCGCCGCTGCTATGACGGAAACTTTTTGTGATGAATGCTGTGAAAAATTAGCGTCGCATTTTGCAAAGGAATCTCTGTTCCTGCGTCCGCGGTACAGCCCCGGGTACGGGGATTTGGACCTTTCCTGTCAGGACCGGCTGCTGCAGATTTTAGATGCACAAAAACGCATTGGCCTTTCCTGCACGCGGAGCCTTTTATTGGTGCCGACAAAAAGTGTAACGGCTATCGTTGGCGTTTCCCCGCAGCCGGTGAAGACGGGCGGAAAAGCCTGCGATGGGAAATGCGCGGCTTGTTCCAGAACAGACTGTGCCTATCGGCTTATTTAAATGGAAAAGATGCTATGGCACACAGCAAAAGAAAGGTGCGCCTTTTTGCTGTGTGAAAGCAGATAAAAGAAAATGCTTGACAAGATGAAAACGCTCTATTATAATAACAAAGTTTGTGTCAAACTGGATTACATGCTGTAAAAGCATTGACAGAGCGAAAGGATAAGAAATGAAAAATACATATGATGTACTCATTATTGGTGCAGGCCCTGCCGGTATCTTTACGGCATTGGAGCTGGACCGTTTGGCGCCGGATAAAACCGTTCTGATGGTCGACAGCGGCAGTGCAATCGACGACCGGCGCTGTCCGGCAAGAACCGGCGGACGCTGTATGCACTGCAAAACCTGTAGCATTATGAACGGCTGGGCGGGAGCAGGCGCTTTTTCGGACGGCAAACTGTCCCTAAATGAAGACGTCGGCGGCAACTTGGTTGACTATATGCCGCGGGAACAGGCACAGGCGCTCATTCATTACTGTGACAGCATTTACCTGCACTTTGGCGCACCGGAAAAAGTGTTCGGCCTTGGTGACCGCACCGCGGACAAAATTGCCTATGAAGCGCGCCGGCAGAATATTCAGCTTATCCGATGCCCGGTACGGCACATGGGCACTGAGTACAGCTATCAGGTCCTGAAAGCCATGTACGATTACCTTGCGGAAAAACCACAGTTTACTTTTTTACCGCATACGACAGCGGAACGGATTCTTGTGGAAAATGGCCGTGCGGCCGGTGCGGAATTATCCCTTGCGGACGGGACTATCCGCCGTGTTGCGGCCGGAACGGTCGTTGCGGCACCGGGACGCGGGGGCGCCGCGTGGCTTACCCGCATTGCGCACGAAACCGGTTTGCAGCTGACCAACAACGAGGTGGACATCGGTGTTCGGGTAGAGGTGCCAAACGGCGTCATGGACTGCCTGACCAAAAGTTTATATGAGGCAAAATTGGTTTATTATTCGGATACTTTTGAAAATAAAGTCCGTACTTTCTGCATGAATCCGGGCGGTATTGTCAGCGAGGAACACTATGACGGTCCGGACGGCGGCCTGGCAGTGGTTAACGGACATTCCTACGCAAACGATGAACGTCACAGCGACAATACCAACTTTGCACTGCTTGTTTCCACAAAGTTTACGGAACCATTCCATCAGCCGATTGAGTACGGCCGTTACATTGCAAAGCTGGGCAATATGCTGACAGGCGGCGGCATTATGGTACAGCGTCTGGGCGACCTGCTTTTGGGACGCCGCAGCAGTGCTTCCCGTTTGGCAAAATCCACAACCGTCCCGACCTTAAAAACAGCCGTGCCCGGCGACCTCTCCTTTGTGCTGCCGCATCGGCATCTGACTTCGATTGTAGAAGCACTGAAAGCGTTTGATGCACTTGCACCCGGTTTGTACAGCAAGAATACACTGCTGTACGGCGTGGAGGTTAAATTCTATTCCTCAAAAATGGCGGTGGACAACACATTTTCCACCAAGATTCCGGGACTGTACGCGATTGGTGACGGCGCGGGCATTACCCGCGGTTTAATGCAGGCCTCTGCGACAGGTGTCGTTGTTGCCCGCACGCTTTCCGGAAAAGAACTGCCCAAAACCGAACATACAGGCAAATAAATTTCATAGGTGCATAAAAGGACCGGGTTCCACTTTTTGCGGTGGAATCCGGTCTTCTTTCTTGACTTTTTTTGCCCGTTACGATATAATCAGGGAGTAGAAAGATAGTATAGACTAACTATAGGTAGCATAGGCTAACACAAGGAGGAAACCATGACTTTAGATAAGCTTCCCATCAGCCATTCAGCTGTGATTGCCCAGGTAGGCGGGCAGGGTGCGCTGCGCCGCCACATGCTGGAAATGGGTCTTACCCCGCACACCCGTGTGACCATGCGTAAAGTTGCCCCAATGGGGGACCCTATTCAGCTGGAACTGCGCGGATATGAGCTGACCCTGCGGTTGGAAGACGCCCGCAATATTACTTTGGAAGCAGAAAAGGGGACTGAGAAATGATTTTTGCACTGGCAGGTAACCAAAACTGCGGGAAGACGACCTTATTCAATCAGCTGACCGGCAGCAACCAGCACGTCGGCAATTTTCCCGGTGTTACGGTGGAAAGAAAGGACGGCGTTATCCGCGGGCACAAGGGTGCAGTGGTGGTTGACCTTCCGGGTATCTATTCTCTGTCACCTTATACCAGTGAAGAAATCGTAACGCGTGACTTTATTTTTAAAAATCATCCGGACGGAATTATCAATATCGTGGATGCCACCAATATCGAGCGGAACCTGTATTTGACAATGCAGCTTATCGAATTGGATTTGCCCATGGTTGTGTGCCTCAATATGATGGACGAGGTACGCAACAACGGCGGAACCATACATATACAGGAACTGCAGAAAGAACTGGGCGTACCGGTCATTCCGATTGCCGCCAGCAAAAATGAGGGCATTGATGAACTGATTGAAGTTGCCCTGGAAACGGCAGAGGAAAAGCGCCGACCACAGCGGCAGGATTTTTGCAGCGGCCCCATGCATCGCTGCATTCACGCGGTGGCACACTTGATAGAGGACCATGCCCAGCGTGCAGGCATTCCACCCCGTTTCGCGGCAACCAAGCTGGTAGAGGGTGATGAACCCATGCTGAAGGTCTTGAAACTCAACCAGAATGAAATAGAGCTGCTGGGACATACCGTAAAAGAAATGGAATACGATATGAATACCGACCGGGAAGCGGCTGTGGCCGATATGCGGTATACCTTTATTGAAAAGCTGTGCGGCAATACCGTGATTAAGCCGAAGGAGAGTGCGGAGCACCGACGCAGTGTGCGGATTGATGAGGTCCTGACCAACAAATATGCGGCCATTCCCATTTTCCTCGGCATTATGCTCCTCATTTTTTGGCTGACCTTCAGCGTTATCGGCGCGGCGCTCAGCGACTTGATGACAATGGGAATCAGCGCACTTACTGACCTGACAGATACCGCATTAAAAGCCTACGGCATTAACCCTGTTGTCGAGTCACTGGTTGTCAACGGCGTTTTTTCCGGTGTGGGCAGTGTGCTTTCCTTCCTGCCGACCATTGTGGTGCTGTTCTTCTTCCTTTCTCTGTTGGAGGACAGCGGCTATATGGCGCGTGTAGCGTTTGTCATGGACAGCCTGCTGCGAAAAATCGGCCTTTCCGGCCGCAGCTTTGTTCCTATGCTGATTGGCTTTGGTTGTTCAGTTCCAGCAATTATGTCCACCCGTACACTTTCCAGTGAACGGGACCGCAAAATGACCATTTTCCTAACACCTTTTATGAGCTGCAGTGCCAAGCTGCCCATTTATACCATGTTCACCATGGCCTTTTTCCCGAAATATCGTTCGTTGGTCATGATTTGCCTGTATGTAGGTGGTATCCTCATGGGCATTCTCAGTGCTCTGCTGATGAAGCATACGGTTTTTCACGGGGAACCAGTTCCCTTTGTTATGGAGCTGCCGAATTATCGTCTGCCCACTCCGCGCAACACGGGCCTGCTGGTGTGGGAAAAGGCAAAAGATTTTCTGCAGCGCGCCTTCACCGTGATTTTCATGGCTTCGATTATCATCTGGTTCCTACAGACCTTTGACACGCACCTAAATCCCGTTTCTTCCAGCGGCAGCAGTATGTTGGCCGACATTGGCCGTTTTATCTCGCCGATTTTCGCGCCGCTTGGTTTCGGCGACTGGCGTACAAGCACGGCCCTGCTGGCGGGGTTCACCGCCAAGGAAGCAGTGATCAGCACATTCGCTGTTCTGACCGGTGCTACGGGCGCTGCTCTGCCGCATATGCTTTCCCAGATGTTCACACCGCTTGCGGCGGTTTCTTTCCTTGCTTTTACACTGCTGTATACACCCTGTGTGGCGGCTATCACAGCGGTCCGCCGCGAAATGCATTCCCGCCTTTCTGCACTGTCCGTTGTGCTGTACCAGACTGGCATTGGCTGGCTGGTGGCCTTCGCCATTTATCAGATTGGCTCCCGTGTGATTTGAGTGTTTCTCAGAAAGGAAACAAGATATGCAGATACAGGACTGGATTGTTCTGCTGATTCTATTGGTGCTGGCAGTATGTGCGGCGCGTTCCAGTTGGAAGCACCGCGGCTGCTGTGGCAGCTGCTCCCAGTGCAGTGCCTGCGGGAAATGCCACCGGGCTGCCGGCAAAAAAGAGAATGACCGCAGAAAATAGAAAACAGATTCCGCAGCTTTTGACTGCGGAATTTTTTCTGTTTACTTTCAAAACATAGAAAAAGAGGAAAACAGAAACACCCGTATTTTATACAGCCCGTGCAGGGAAACCACGGTTCCGTTTGTGTAATATGACAAATTTTTATCTAAAGAAACAACTTTTTATATCCCAGCGTATTTTTATGTTATAATAAACCCAATATCGGTATGTTCCTGGCTGATATATTTTAGATAAATTCATCACTGTTAGAACAGAGGAGGTAACGTCATTATGGTAAAGCATATCGTTTTGTGGAAGCTGAAAAAAGCCCAGAGCGACAACGCTGCGGGGATTGCCGCTAGCCTGCGCAGCCGTTTCAAGGCTCTGTTGGGTATAGTGGATGGTTTGACCGCCATCGACGTCGGTGTCAACTATAACGGTGGCGAATATGATTTGTGCCTGGTTGCAGATTTTACAGATAAAAAGGCACAGGAAGCTTATCAGACACACCCGGAGCATCTGAAAATTAAGGAACTGGTGCATCAGGTTATCTGTGGGCGTACTTCGTTCGATTATGAATATACGGCATAAAAATTTCATTCAGACATAATAATGGATACGGCAGATGCCACGGAGAGTTTCTCTGTGGTATCTGCCGCTTTTTTGCTTTTGGACGGCAGTTCTAAGCAGTGCCTGTCCCTCATAAGATGTAGGGACATAGGAAAGGTGGGACAAACCAAAATGGCAGGAAAATTAGAAAATGCACAGAAGTTTAATCAGGCAGCAGGGGCACTTTGCCCGCGTTTACGGGCACTGCTGCTGCGTCTGCCGGAGGAAATTCGCAGCCGTGTGTCCGAGATACGTCTGCATGTAGGGCAACCGGTCTGCCTGTGGGACGGCGGCAGTACATGGTTCTTAAAGGAAGGCGGTGTCACGCTGTTGCCGCGGGACGGCCTGTGCGCCTCTAAGGCGGATTTGTACGAGAGCTTTCGGACTTTGTGCAGCTTTTCGGTTTACAGTTATCAGGAACAGATACGAAAAGGATACGTAACCCTGCGGGGCGGCCACCGCGCGGGGCTTGCCGGCACGGCGGTGATGACCGGCGGCACCATTACCGGTATGCGGGATATCACTTCCATTAACCTGCGGGTCGCACGGCAGGTAGACGGCTGTGCACAAGCACTGTTGCAGCGTGCAGGGAACCTAAGCGGCGGGCTGCTGCTGGCGGGACCGCCTGCCTGCGGCAAAACGACATTGCTGCGGGATATTGCGCGTCAGCTTTCCAGTGGTGCATGCGGGCGAATTCACAAGGTGACAGTGGTGGACGAACGCGGTGAATTGTGCGGAGCAAACCGTGCTGAGTACGGCAATAACCTTGGTCCCTGCTGCGACGTTTTGGACGGCTTTCCTAAAGCAGAGGGAATGCTGCTGGCACTGCGGTCCCTTTCACCGGAGTACCTTATTTGCGACGAACTCGGCAGCGGGCAGGAAGCGGAAGCGTTGCTGCAAAGCGTAAATGCCGGCGCCAGTGTGATTGCCAGTATACATGCGGGCAGTTTGGAACAGCTGGCCGCCCGGCCGCAGGCAAGGGCTTTGCTGCAGAGCGGGGCCTTTGCACAGGTAGCACTGCTGTCCGGCGGCCGGCCGGGGCGTGTTGCCAAATTGGTGAAGGCGGGTGATGTGCTTGCTCAGAATACTGGGAGCGCTCTGCCTTGTCTTCGCGGGAACGGCGGCGGGTTGCCTGCAATCGCGTAAGCTGCGCCTGCGGCGGGACCGTGCACAGGATTTTCTGCAGTTTTTGTCCGCGGCAAAGGCGGAAATATCCTGTACGGCGGCACCGGTGCAGGACATTGTTGAGCACCACGGCCGAAAGCTGGATTTTTTAGCACCGTATTTTACAGCAATTGAAGCAGGAGAACCTTTTACACAGGCGTGGCAGAAGGCATCGTCCGATTCCTCATTGACACCGCAGGAAAGGGTACTGCTGCGAAACTTTGGCGAAGGGTTCGGCGCAACGGATATGCAGGGGCAGCTGGCCCACTGTACTTTATATGAAGAACTAACACGGCAGGAACTGGAAGAATCACAAAAAACGTATCAGAAGGACGGAAAGCTTTACCGGATGCTGGGCGTCTGCGGCGGACTGATTTTTGCGCTGGTATTGCTGTAAAAAGAGCGGAGGTGCGCTGCATGAATGTGGACCTGATTTTTAAGATTGCCGCCATCGGCATTATTGTGGCAGTGCTGAACCAGCTGCTGATTCGCTCCGGCCGAGAGGAGCAGGCGATGATGACGACACTGGCCGGACTGATTGTGGTACTGATGATGATTATCCAGCAGATTGATGTTCTGTTCCGTACCATTAAGTCCACTTTTGGCTTATGAGTATTCATTTGGCGGGCGTTATCGGCGCGGCCCTTACGGCGGCAGTCTTTGCAGCCCTGCTGCGCCGGACAAACAGCGAATATGCCGTGGTGCTGCGCACAGCGGCTGGTGTGCTGATTGTGCTGGAGATTCTGCAGGCGGTGCTGCCTGCCCTGCGGGAGATTTCTGGTTTGCTGTCCTCAGCGGGTGTGGGCGGGGAATACAGCGGTATTCTTCTGCGCGCACTGGGGGTGGTGTTCCTTACACAGTTTGCGGCGGATGCCTGCCGGGATGCCGAAGAAACAGCATTGGCCAGCAAGGTGGAGCTGGCCGGCCGAGTGGGCATTCTGGTACTGGCGCTGCCGCTGTTTGCACGCGTGGCGTCCATTGCGTCAGCTTTGGTGAAAAAGTAGGGGGAAGTATGAAAAGCAAGGAGTGGAGGAAACGGTGCAGATTCCTTTTTGCGGGACTTGCTGCGGCCATGGTGCTTTTGTGTACCTGCATACCATGTACGGCGGCGGGAACGTCTTCTCTGCCGCCGTACTATGCACAGCAAATGCAGGGAAGCGGTGCGGACCAGCTGCCGGAAAAACTGCCGGCAGAAACACGGCGGCAAATTGCCGGCCTTGGTGTAGATGACAGCAATTTTCAAAGCGTTGGGGATATTAACCCCAAGACTTTCTTTTCCGCTGTCTTTGGTCTGGCCGGTACAGAAGGCAAAGGGCCGCTGCATGCGGCGGGCAGCTGTTTAGGCATTATCCTTCTCTGTGCGCTGGTCAATTCTATGAAATTGTCCTTTGGGGACCGACCGCTGGGAGGAGTAGCGGATGTCGTGGCGGCACTGTGCATCTGTGTTGGCATTGTGGAACCGGTTATCAATGTACTGGTGCGGGCATCTTCCGTTATTCATACGGCGTGCGGTTTTACGCTGGCGTCTGTACCGGTTGGCGCAGCCGTTTTGGCGGCGGCAGGACGGCCGGCTTCCGCTGCTTCTATGCAGCTTTTGCTGACAACGGCCGGGAATGCGGTACAGCTTTTGTCTGCCTGCGTGTTTGCTCCAGCGATGAAAATATGCCTTGCTATGGCCATTGTGTCCTCCATTTCGCCGGACGTAAATCTGCTTGGACTTTTCCGCTGTTTCAGCAAAGCAGTTAAGTGGCTGCTGGGCCTTTCCATGACATTGTTTACCGGTATTTTAGCGATGAAGCAGCTGACAGCGGACGGCGCGGATACACTGGCCGGTCGTGCGGCACGCTTTGTAGTCAGCAGTGCTGTGCCGGTGGTGGGCGGTACGCTCAGTGATGCCATGAATACCGTGACGGGCTGTATACAAATGCTTCGGTCAGGCGTCGGGGCGTTTATTCTTTTGGCACTGCTGGTTATGTTCCTGCCGGTCTTGATTAGCAGCCTTTTGTGGATGATGATGTTGCAGATATGCGCGGCGGTCAGCAAAGTGTTTTCCCTGCAGGAAGTGGCCGGCTTGCTGCAGGCGTGCAGCAGTGTACTGGAAATCCTTCTGGCTATTTTGCTGTGCTCCATGACGGTACTGATTGTTTCCAGTACCGTGCTGCTGAACATGGGGGGCGGAGCCACATGATACGCACATGGGCAAGCGGACTGTGCGCTCTGGCAGTGGCGGCAGCCATGGTACGGATTTTGGCACCGAGTGGCTCCATGGGAAAAATGCTGAAACTCATACTGGGTACCATGATGCTGTGTGTGGCAATTGGTCCATTTTTGCAGGGCGTTCCAAAGATGAATTTATCCAGCCTGCAGGACTCTGCCGCTTCTAATACTTCCAGCTTTTCCGCATTGGTGCAGCAACAGAAAACAGATGCCGCAAAAAAGCAAATACAGGAGATGGCAGAGGTGCGGCTGCAGCAGTCGGGCATTGCTTTTCGAAAAGTCGAGGTACAGCTGCTGTCCGGTACAGCGGAGGGTTCACATACCGCAAAAGTGACCGTAACGCTGCCGGACAGCAGCAATCAAGCGCGTGCGGAATCTCTACTGCGGGAGTCGCTGGGCATGGAAGTGGAGGTGAAAACCGTTGAATGACAGTGAAGCGAAAAAGACAGGCGTTCTGCAAAAGCTGGCCAACAATGATACTGGGCGGAAGGTAGTTTTCATTCTCGGCATTCTCGGCATTGCACTGCTGTTCCTTTCCAGCCTTTTCAGCGGCAGCGGCCATTCCTCTGCGCGGACGACACAAACAGCTTCCAGCGCGGCGGCCAGTTCGGTTTCCGATGACGCGTATGCGCAGACACTGGAACAGGAACTGACTTCTATAATAGGACAGATACAGGGGGCGGGTAAGCCGCACATTTTGGTGACGCTGGAAGAGGGAGAAACCGAGGTATACGCGCAAGGGGAAAAGCATGCGGCGCAGCAGCAGCAGGGCTCCTCCGGACAGAACACAAACAGTCAGGAAACCAGCTGCATTATTGTAAAGGATGCCGACGGCAGCGAACACGCACTGACGGTCACCCGCCGCCGTCCCAAGGTACAGGGCGTGGTGGTCGCCTGCCCGGGCGCTTCACAGCCCGCCGTGCAGCAGGCCGTACTGGACGCTGTTTCAGCGGCGGCCGGTATCAGCAGTGCCCGCATATGTGTTGTGCCATCAGCATAAGACATTGCTTTTCCTTGTCATCTTTTTACGGGCATACACATAAACATATTCATATAGAACGATTATGTATCCGGACAGAAAACAGGTTCCGGGAAAGCGAATGGAGGAGTACAGCATGAAAGTAGAAAAACGTCAGCTGGTACTGGCCGCACTGGTCGTGGCGCTCGGCGCGGCTGTTTATTTGAACTGGAGATTCTCAAACGGGAACCAGATTCTTGCCAAAGATGCAGCCGCGTCCCACGACTTGGGGCAGGTGCAGCTGGTCAATGCGGGGGAGGCATCCTCTGCCAGTTCGTCCCGGGCGCCGTCGTCCGCCGTTTCTTCTGCCAAAGCGGCCGCTTCTTCCAGCAGCGATTACTTTTCGGAAGCACGTCTAAACCGCCAAAAAGCGCGCGACAATGCTTCGCAGATGCTGGAAAAGACGCTGACCGATGCAGGTTCCAATGATGCGGCGAAAAAAGAAGCAGTGCAGCAGTCGGCAGCTTTGGCACAAATTGAGCTGCAGGAAAGCAACGCGGAAAATATCCTGAAAGCAAAGGGCTTTTCCGACTGTGTCGTATTTGTGCAAAATGGCGAATGCAGCGCAGTTGTAAAAGAGGGGAGCGCCAATATGGGAAATGCCGCTTTGCTGGTGAAAGACACGGTTTCCGGACAGACTGGCGTTTCCTTCGATAAAATTAAAGTGATTGAAAAAAAATCCTCTTAAGGCTGAAAACCACAGCTTCTGCCGTTTCTCTTGCAACTCTGCCGGAAAGCGTGGTATACTGTTTTTAGTGGAGTTTGACAAAATAACAGAAACAGATAGAAAGAATCCTCCACAGCGGAGGATTCTTTCTTTTTTGGGGGTAACTAATGAAACGACATGAAGCGCGCAGACAGGCTTTCTTCCTTTTGTTTGAGCAGAGCCTGAACGGCGGCACGATTGATGAATTGATTGATTACGCAAATGAAGCGGGTTCTTTTCAGGAAGAGGACAGCCCTGCACCGGTGCCGGTGGACGATTTTGCCGTACGGGTAGCACTGGGTGTTGAGCAGCACCAAAAAGAGCTGGACGAGTGCATCGGAAAATATGCCCGCGGCTGGTCCGTAAAGCGCCTGTCCCGTGTTTGCCTGGCACTGGCACGGCTGGCACTGTATGAAATGAAATGGGAGGCGGACATCCCAGTCAGCGTTTCCATCAATGAAGTAGTGGAACTTGCCAAACAGTACGGCGATGCCGGCGACGCACCTTTCCTTAACGGCATTTTGGGAAGCGCTGCAAAGGAGCTGCCGCGGAATGCCTGACATTTTAGCTTTTGATACCAGCAATTATACGACCAGCACGGCCCTGTTTCGGGACAGGAAAATTTATCAGCAGAAACATCTGCTTCCCGTTAAAAAAGGGGAGCTTGGCCTGCGCCAAAGTGACGCGGTTTTTCACCATGTGCAGCAGCTGCCGGACCTGCTGGAAGAACTTTTGAGGCAGACACCGCTGCAGGACCTAAAAGCGGTGGGCTGTTCCACCCGCCCGCGTACACAGCCGGGCAGCTATATGCCGTGCTTTACGGTAGGGCACGGTGCGGCGCGCCAGACGGCCGCCTGCTTTGGTGTGCCGCTGCATACCTTTTCCCATCAGCAGGGACACATCGCCGCGGCACTGTGGTCCGCCGGCCGGCTGGATTTGTTTGAGCGTCCGTTTCTCGCTTTTCATGTTTCCGGCGGAACGACCGAAGCAGTCTTGACTCAGCCGGGGACAGAGGAGCCGTTTACTGTCACACTGCTTGCACAGTCGCTGGACCTGAAAGGCGGGCAGGCTGTGGACCGGGTGGGCCGCATGCTTGGCCTGCCATTTCCGGCCGGACCGGAACTGGAAAAGCTGGCGGCGCAGTCGCAGGTACAGTTCCGCATTCATCCTTCTATGAAGGGAGCCGACTGCTCCCTCTCCGGCATTGAAAATAAATGCCTAAAAATGCAGAGCGATGGCCGACCGGCGGCGGACACGGCAAAATATTGTCTGTGCAGTCTGCTGGCTGCGCTGGATGCCATGGCGGCGGCTCTGCTGAAAGAACATCCCGGCCTGCCGCTGGTTTTTGCCGGCGGCGTGATGGCCAATCAGTTTATTCGGAAGGCGCTGACGGAAAAATACGGAGCCTGTTTTGCGGAACCGGCTTTTTCGGCGGACAATGCCGCAGGCGTGGCGGTGCTGACCGCATGCAGGGAGGGACTGCTATGATACCGAGCTGTGTGCTGACCGTCACACAAATCAATCTATATGTGAAATCCCTGCTGGAAGGGGACGAAAAGCTTCACTGCGTTTATGTGACCGGAGAAATCAGCAACTTTACGGACCACTACCGTTCCGGCCACTTGTACTTTTCCCTAAAAGACGAAAAGTGCGCAGTGAAGGCGGTTATGTTCGCTTCCTCCGCCCGCCGGCTGCGTTTTCACCCGCAGAACGGTATAAAAGTACTGGTGCGAGGCAGAATCTCTTCCTATGAGGTTTCCGGACAGTATCAGCTGTACGTGGAGGAGATGCAGCCGGTTGGCGCGGGGGAACGCGCACTGGCCTATGAGCAGCTGAAAGAAAAGCTCCGCCGAGAAGGTTTGTTTGATGCGGAGCGCAAAAAAGAACTGCCCCGTTATCCCACGAAAATCGGTGTGATTACGTCCCCGACCGGCGCGGTTATCCACGACATACAAAATGTAACAGCCAGACGTTGGCCGCTGGCGGAAATTCTCTTGTATCCGGTCGCTGTACAGGGAGAAGGGGCTGCACCGCAGCTGGTGCAGGCGCTGCAGTATTTCAGCAGCCGCAGCTGTGCCGATGTCCTGATTATCGGACGCGGCGGCGGCAGCGCGGAAGACCTGTGGGCTTTCAATGAAGAAGCGGTCGTGCGGGCCGTAGCTGCCTGTCCGCTTCCGGTTATTTCCGCGGTCGGTCATGAAACGGACGTTACATTGACGGACTTTGCCGCGGACCTGCGGGCACCTACCCCAAGTGCTGCGGCGGAACTGGCTGTGCCGGACGGTGAGAAGCTGAAAAACGCACTGCTGCAAACAGCGGTTTCTATGCACATGGGGCTGGAAAACCGTCTGAATGATGAGCGTATGCAGCTTGACTTATTATCGCAGTCCCTGCAGGAAGCGCTGGAAAAACCGACACAGCTGCGCCAGCAGGAACTGGGCGTACTTGCGGGTCGGCTGGAAGATTTGAATCCGCTGCGGGTGCTCCGCCGCGGTTATTCCGTTGTGACCAGCATAGATGGACAAGTCCTCATGAGCCCTGAAAAAATTCACACAGGGGAGCAGGTACAGGTTCGTATGGACCAGGGAACGCTGCTGTGTACAGTAGATAAAAAGGAGAACCTGCATGAATCAGAAAATGACATTTGAACAGGCTATGGATAAGCTGTCCGATATTGTGCAGCAGTTGGAAAGCGCCAGTGCGCCGCTGGACAAGACGATGAAACTTTACGATGAAGGTGTAAAACTGACAGCATTCTGCTACCACAAACTGCAGACAGCCGAACAGAAGCTGAAAACCATTTCCGAAGGAAAAGATAAAAACGAAACGGCGGATTGACTGCTTTTGACAGGGGGTATTTTTTATGCGCAACGAACAGGGATTTGATGAGTGGGCAGAAACCTACGACGAAAGTGTCAGCAAAAACGAACAGGAGGAATCCTATCCTTTTGCGGGGTATCATACCGTTCTGCAGACCATTTATAAAACCGTTACTACGGGTAAAGCACCGGCTGTGCTGGACATTGGCTTTGGCACCGGTGTCCTTACCAAAAAGCTGTATGACGCCGGCTGCCGGATTTCCGGTATTGACTTTTCTCGTAAAATGATTGACACTGCGCAGCCAAAGATGCCGAAAGCTACCTTGGTGCAGGCGGACTTTTCCAAGGGTGTGCCGCCGCAGCTTGCCGGGCAGACTTATGATGATATCATCAGCACCTACGCGTTTCATCACCTGACAGATGAACAAAAAGCGGTATTCCTTCGGGAACTGCTGCAAACACTCAATCCCGGCGGCCGTATTCTAATAGGGGACGTCATGTTTCCAACGGATAAAGAACGGCAGGCATGCCGTGAAAAAAGCGGGAGTACCTGGGACGAGAACGAACATTATCTGGATATTGCTTCCTTTACAAAACAGTTTCCAGAGGCTTCGTTCCACCGCATTTCCTTCTGTGCGGGTATCCTGACTTTTACAAAGGACGAAAAGTAAAAATATGCAATGACGGCAAAATGCCGGGGGAGCGGAAAAACATGAATCAGACAGAATTTCAGGCACAGATGAAAGAGTATGCGTGTCTGACGGAAGAAAAACTGAAAGAACTGGTGCCGGAGCAGCCACAACTGACGGAGGCCGTTTTGTACCAAGCCATGCGTTACAGTCTGCTGGCCGGCGGCAAGCGGGTACGTCCGGTGATGCTGCTTGCTTTCTGCTCGCTGTGCGGCGGGAACGCACAGGCAGCTGTGCCATTTGCTTGTGCGCTGGAAATGGTCCACACATATTCACTTATTCATGATGACCTGCCCTGTATGGACGACGACGACCTACGCCGTGGCAGACCTTCCAGCCACAAGGCTTTCGGCGAAGCCAATGCGCTGCTGGCTGGGGATGCCCTGCTGACCAAAGCATTTGAAGTGGCGACGGATGAAAAACAGGCGGCCGCTGTCGGAAGCAGCCGCGCATTGCAGGCAGCCTCCATTTTGGCGCAGGCCGCCGGTGACCACGGCATGGTGGCCGGTCAGGTGCTGGATTTACTGAATGAAAACAAAGACATCCGTGTGGAAGAGCTGGCGGACATCGATGCAAAAAAAACGGGTGCCATGATTCGTGCGGCGGCACATATGGGCTGTGCACTGGCCGGCGCTTCCCAGGAACAGACCGATGCCGCCGACCGCTATGCCCGGGCACTGGGGCTTGCTTTCCAGATTCAGGACGACATTCTGGACGTTGCGGGCAGCACGGAAGCACTTGGCAAGCCGACCGGCAGTGACGCACAGAACGAAAAGGGCACATATGTTACGCTGCTTGGCCTGACGAAGGCCCGTCAGGTGGCCGCGGACCTTACCCGTCAGGCGGAACAGGCGCTTTCTGTTTTCGGCGAACAGGCGGAATTCCTGCGTATGCTGGCGGACAGTCTTGCGGCGCGCAGACACTGAAAACAAAAGTTGACAAATAAAAAGCGGCATGTTAGAATATAAGAGCCGCATATTTTGGGTATAAGTGGGCCCGAATGGCTCCGCCCACGATAGCGAGTCTAAGGAAAGCAGGTTTTCTGTTTATGTATGCAATTATTGAAACCGGCGGCAAGCAGTATAAAGTAGAGAAAGACGATGTTGTCTTTGTCGAAAAGCTTGCAGCTGATGTCGACAGCTCCGTTGAATTCAAGGTCCTTGCGGTTGGCGGCGACGACGGCCTGAAGGTTGGCAAACCCTATGTCGAGGGCGTTGCAGTTAAGGGTAAGGTCCTGAAAAACGGCAAATCCAAGAAAATTAACATCTGGACTTACAAGCCGAAGAAGGGTGAGTCCCGCAAGATGGGCCATCGTCAGCCTTACACAAAGGTACAGATTGAATCTATTGAAGCCTGATGATTCGGTGCAGCTTTCTTTTAGATACTGACACACAGCAGCTGATTGGCTTTTCCTTTCGGGGACATGCCAATGACGCGGAAAGCGGGAACAGCATTGTGTGCGCGGCGGTTTCTTCCGCGGCTTACCTGACAGCAAACGGGATAACAGATGTTCTCCATGTTCCGGCCCGGGTAAGTGAGCAGGACGGCCTGCTTACCGTGCAGGTTTCAAATACAGCTGCACAGCAGTGCGGTCCTTTGCTGGAATCGCTGCGGCTGCATATCATCGGCCTAAAAGAACAGTATCCGAAACAGATTTGCATGAGAAATAAAGAGGTGTAAAAAATGCTGAAAGTAAATATTCAGTTATTTGCTCATAAAAAAGGTATGGGTTCCACAAAGAACGGCCGTGATTCCGAGTCTAAGCGCCTCGGTGTCAAGCGTGCGGACGGTCAGTTCGTTCTGGCCGGAAATGTTCTGGTTAAGCAGCGCGGTACACACATCCATCCCGGCCTGAACGTCGGCATTGGTTCTGATGACACACTGTTTGCAAAAATCAGCGGCACTGTTAAGTTTGAGCGCCTGGGCGCAGACCGCAAGAAGGTCAGCGTTTACGAAGTAGAACAGTAAACCGGCAAAGTAAATCCCAGGCCGTATGGCCTGGGATTTTTGTTGTATATCGGGCAGAATAAATTTCTGACGAAGTTCAAACAAGCTGATGAATGTTCTTTATCTTTTCTGCGGGGGACTGCAGTGCCGACTGGAGGTTTTTTATGTTTATTGACCAAGCAAAAATCCATATCAAAGCAGGTGACGGCGGCGCTGGCGCAGTTTCTTTCCGTAGAGAAAAGTATGTTGCCGCAGGCGGACCGGACGGCGGCGACGGTGGCCGCGGCGGAAACGTCCTGTTTCAGGCAGATGACAGTATTTCAACACTGTCGGATTACCGGTACCGCCATAAATTTGTGGCAAAGAGCGGGGAAGCCGGCCGCGGCAAACGCTGCTTCGGGAAAAAAGGAGAGGACCTTCTGCTGAAGGTTCCGCGCGGCACACTGGTAAAAGATGCGGCAAGCGGTCGGCTGCTGGCGGATGTTTCCAACGATGAGCCACAGGTTGTACTGCAGGGTGGCCGCGGCGGCTGGGGGAATACACATTTTGCCACCCCAACCCGTCAGGTGCCGCGCTTTGCAAAACCGGGTATGCCCGGGCAGGAAGCAGATGTTCAACTGGAACTCAAACTTCTGGCTGACGTTGGGCTGGTTGGTTTTCCGAACGTTGGCAAAAGTACACTGGTCAGTGTTGTCAGTGAAGCAAAGCCAAATATTGCAGACTATCATTTCACAACATTAACGCCGGTTTTGGGTGTTGTTCACCTCCCGCAGGGACGTTCCTTTGTCATGGCGGATATTCCCGGTCTGGTGGAAGGCGCATGGAAAGGCGTTGGTCTGGGGCACCAGTTCCTGCGCCATGTGGAGCGCTGCCGTCTGCTTCTGCATATTGTCGATGTTTCCGGCAGTGAGGGCCGTGACCCGAAAGAGGATTTTCGCATTATCAATGAAGAACTGCGCCGCTTTAATCCGGAACTTGCGGAGCGTCCTATGATTGTGGCCGGCAATAAATGTGACTTGACAGATGAAGCGCACGTTGCCGATTTCCGTGATTTCATCGAGAAGCAGGGGTATTCTTTCTTCCCCATTATGGCGCCTATTCATGAGGGTGTGGACTCGTTAATCAATAAAATCAGTGAGGAACTCAGCAAGCTGCCACCGGTCCGCCGCTATGAGCCGGATCCGGTGCCGCTGACAAAGCCGGAGGAAATTCCGCGCGGCGAGGTAAAAATCACCAAACAGGATGGCATTTATGTTGTGGAGGCACCGTGGCTTTTGCAGGTTATACAGTCCGTTAATTTTGACGATTATGAATCACTGCAGTATTTCCAGCGTGTACTTCTCAAGACCGGCGTGGACCAGCATCTGCGGGAAGCAGGTGTGCAGGACGGCGACACGGTTTCTATTTATGACGTACAGTTTGATTATGTTGAATAAATGAAAGAAATGAATGCTGTACGAGTGCCATGCAGGGACGCTCTGCACGGTGTCAGATGGAGAAAGGCGAAATATGGAACGTTTTTTAGATATCCCCTGTGACCCCAAAGAACTTAGCCCGCTAACGCTGGCTTTTGTGGGTGACTGTGTATTTGAACTTTTTGTGCGGGAAAAATTGGTTTGCGATTCCAACTGTTCCGTAAATACACTGCACGGAAAAGCTGTACAGCAGGTGTGCTGCACGGCACAGGCACAGGACTGTAAAATCCTGCAGCCAATATTAACAGAAGAAGAAATAGCTGTCCTGCATCGGGGACGAAACGCACATACGCATCATATTCCGAAAAATGCTTCTGTGGCAGACTATCATGCGGCAACCGGATTGGAAGCACTGTTTGGCTACCTGTACCTGCAGAGCCGTTTGCCACGTCTGCGCGAACTTTTTCAGGTTCTGCAGAATGCCAGAGAAAACAGGGGAGAGGTGTAGGTGGAAAATTGTCGGTAAAACAGAAAAACACTGTAAAAATAATGATAACGGATGTACTGTTGTATTTTGTCAGCGGCTGCATTTTTGCGGTGGCCGTCCGCGTTTTTACGGCTCCAAATAAAATTGCACCGGGCGGTGTTACCGGTATCTCTACAATGCTGAACTATGCGTTCGGTTTACCCATTGGCCTCGTGACCTTCCTGCTCAATGTACCAATTTTTATTTTCTCACTGATGGAGATTGGCTATAAAATTGTGACAAAGACGATTGTGGCATCTTTCCTGACCTCCTTTGCCATTGACTGGTTTGGCTCCATGCTGCCAGCCTATAAAGGGGACCCTATGCTGGCGGCCATTTTTGGCGGCCTGCTGGAAGGAGTCAGTTTGGCCATGGTCTTTCGGCGCGGCGCTACGACCGGGGGAACCGATATGGTGGCGCGTTTGCTGCAGCGTCACTTCCGACATTTAAGTACAGGCAGACTGATGATGTCTGTAGATGTTGTGGTCGTTATCAGTTCCGCAATCGTGTATCGTCGGATAGAAAGTGTCCTGTATGCAGTTATTTATCTGTTTGTTTCTACCAACGTGATTGATGAAATCTTGTACGGTTCAGACATTGGCCGGGGAAAGATCTTGTGGATTGTCACACAGTATCCGGACGGAATTTCCCAGCGTATCTTTAAGGAAGTGGACCGCGGCGTAACCGCTATTCATTCCAAGGGAATGTACAGCGGCCGTGAGGGCGAAGTCCTTATGTGTGCTGTCAGCCGGTCAGAGATTTATCAGGTCATGGATTTGGTGAAGGATGAGGATAAAGATGCGTTTATTATCGCCGGCGAGGCGGCCCAAATCCGCGGAGAAGGTTTTCGCAGTTCTGCCCCTGTGGACAAGACACTGCCGGAAATCTTGGCGGAACGCAAAAATAACGGGACACGAAAAAAATAATTTTTATATCCCATAAAATGGGGCCGGAGAGCGCCGCAGATTGTGTTCTGCAGTGCTCTCCGGCCCGGTTTGTTTTGTTACAAAAGGCTTCAGCCTTCTGTGTTAGAGGAAGAATTCTTGTTCTGTGCATTCTGCGCCTTTTTGTTCTGCGCATTCTGATTGCAACGATTCTGTGCGTTCTGGTTGTTACGGTTCTGTGCGTTCTGGTTGTTACGGTTCTGTGCGTTCTGCTGTGCCTTATTCTGGC
>ENA-UOOM01000207-UOOM01000207.1-fermentation-metagenome-genome-assembly--contig:-NODE-207-length-73451-cov-7.306134_pt1 | contig 73451 bp, 78 predicted proteins | sample MGYA00245781_ERZ724031 | MGnify/ENA primary metagenome ERZ724031 (study PRJEB28704, sample SAMN03018317) | fermentation metagenome | biome: anthropogenic terrestrial biome; feature: soil; material...
GCTCGCCTGTCACCGGATGCGAAAACCCCAGCGACCAGGCGTGGAGCATCAGCCGGGGGGCGGGGGGCAGGCCCTTGTGGCCATAGACGGGATCGCCCAGGACCGGGTGATGGGCCTGGGAAAAATGCACCCTGATCTGGTGGGTGCGCCCGGTGATCAGGCGGATCATCACCAGGGCGCTCTTCTCATCCTGGGAGACCAGCCGCCACAGGGTGAGGGCCTCCCTGCCATCCGGCACCACGGCCATCTTCTTGCGGTCTTTGGGGCTTCTGGCGATAGGCCCATCCATCCGGCCTTGTGCCTCCTTCATTTGCCCGGCCACCCGGGCCAGGTAGTGCTTTTCGATCTGCCGCTTCGCCAGCGCCTGGGAGAGGGCCAGGTGGGCTTGGTCATTCTTGGCCACCAGCATGAGCCCACTGGTGTCCTTGTCAAGGCGGTGTACGATGCCCGGGCGCTTTTCCCCGCCGATGCCGGAGAGGCTGTCCAGGTGGTAGAGCAGGGCGTTGACCAGGGTGCCTGTGGGGTTCCCGGCTGCCGGGTGCACCACCAGGCCCGCGGGCTTCACCACCACCGCCAGGGCTTCATCCTCATACAGCAGGGAAAGGGGAATGTTTTCCGGCTGGTTGGCGGTTTGGGTGGCTTTGGGCAATGTGAGGCACACGGCTTCCCCGGCGCTGGGCTTGAAGGAGGGCTGGGTGATGATTTTCCCCTCCACGGTGACCTGGCCCTCCTTGATGAGCCGGGCGGCCTGGGAGCGGGAGAGGGAGCCTGAGGCGAGCAGCAGGTCCAGCCGGGTCTGCCCGTCGCCCTGGGCGCGGATTTCTTTCATGCCAGCCTCCCATCCTTGTCAAGCAACGCTTCCATCAGCAGCATGCCTGCCCCCAGGATGATGCATACATCCGCCAGGTTGAACACCGGGAAGTGGATGAAGGCAAGGCGCACATAGTCCACCACCGCGCCATAGATGAGCCGGTCTGTCAGGTTGCCAAGAGCCCCGCCCAGCATCAGCCCGGCCCCCAGGGCGCCTATTCCCCGCAGGGGATGCTGCCGCAAAAACAGCGCCGCCGCGAGGATCAGCGCCAGCGTCAGCCAGGCCACCATCCCCGGCTGCCCGGCGAGGAGTCCAAAGGACACGCCAGTGTTGCGGATGCCGTGCAGGTCCACCCATCCCGGGATCAGCACCCGGTCCGCATCCTGCAGCCCGGTCTTCAGGGCCTGGTCCGCCATCAGCGCTGTCAAGGCTGATATTCCTGTTGTCCTTGTCCTCATGCCGCCCTCCTGTGTATCAGCATCATTATAGGCAAACCGGGTATAATATCAAAGACTTTCTTGAAGGAGGAATGACAATGCGCCAGCTATCGGCCTTAATGATTCTGGTTGTGATGCTGTCCCTGGTGATGATGCCGGCCTTGTCAGAGGCGGAAGGCATGAAGACCATTTACTTTGCAGGCGGCTGTTTCTGGGGTGTGGAGCACATGATGGCGCTGGTGCCAGGGGTGAAGGACGCGGTGAGCGGCTATGCCAACGGCACCGTGGACAACCCCGACTACCGCCAGGTGGTTTCAGGCAGCACCGGGCACCGGGAGACGGTGAAGGTCACCTATGACCCCAGCCTGGTGACCCTCAGCGAGCTGACCGAACTGTACTTCTCTTCCATCGACCCGACGGTGAAAAACCGCCAGGGCAACGACATCGGCAGCCAGTATCAGACCGGTATTTATTACGACAATGAAGCAGACGGCGACGTGATCCGCGGCCTGGCCGATCAGGAAAAGCAGAAGCACAGCGCCTTTGAGGTGGAGATCAAGCCCCTGGACAACTTCTGGAACGCGGAGGACTACCACCAGGATTATCTGGTGAACAACCCCGGCGGCTACTGCCACCTGACCCAGGAGGACTTTGAGCGCGCCAAGGTCACCGGCAAAGCCCCGGCCGGGACAAAAACCGCGGAATACCGCCGCATCAGCCCCCAGGATGCCAAGGCTGCGATGGATGCGGGCAAAAACCCCATCATCGTGGACGTGCGCGAGCCCTATGAGTTTGCATCCGGCCACATCCCGGGTGCCATCAACCTGCCCCTGGGCGACTTGACCCAGCTGGCCAAGGCCGAGCTGCCCGACAAGGACGCCCTCATCTACCTCTACTGCCGCTCGGGCAACCGCAGCGCCTATGGCGCCATGGAGATGGTGGCGATGGGCTACACAAACCTATATGATCTGGGCGGGATCATCAGCTGGCCCTATGAGGTGGTGCAGTAAACCGATGATCATAACGAGCCGTCAAAAAACCGTGGCCTTTTGACAGCCTGAGGAGGGGCATTTCACTGAAATGCCCCTCCTGCTTAGGATGTTGCGCTGCACATTGGCAATGCTGCCCCTTGGGCCTGTGGAGCTCTCTTTTACATCCCCTTCCAGAACCTGAAGTCGTTCTTCTCGATCTCGTTCATGGGCGGCATGGGGAAGAACTTCTGCTTGTGCTGATCCACCACCATGAAGCCGTGGCGGATTTTGCGGTAGGACTCCTTGGTGAAGGCGGTGTCCAGGGTGATGCCCTTGATGAACTTGTCCTCCCGCTTGCGCAGGTCCAGGATGGCGTCCCGGAGCTTGGAGGGGTGCACGCCCTCCAGCGGCGGGGTGATGAAGGGGTTGGTTTCAAAATCGTGCAGGAAGGTGTCGATGTCCAGGGTGACCTGCAGGAACATCAGCCGCGGCACGCTGAGGGGGTTTGCCGGGTCGGTGAACCAGCGGCCGAACTCCACCATGCCGTATTTGGCCAGGGTCAGCATGCTAAGCGGGGTGAGCTCGGCAAACACCCTCAGGTCATTGCCGCCGGGCAGGTGCTTGAAGTCCCCCGGCGGCAGGGGATAGCTGGCGCCGTCGGCGTTGGCGATATACAGGGTCTGAATGGCGTCGATGTCGATATGCTCCAGCACCCGGTAGCTGGAGATGTACTTGGTGGCCTTGGGCCTGCCGTCCTTGTGGGCGCGCAGGCGCTCCAGGGCGTCATCGATCTGGAAATAGGGGTGGCGGTAGTTGATGTCGATCTCGGCGAAGATCAGCTTGCCCGAATAGAAGGAGGCGGAGCCGTAGTTGTAGCGGAAGCCGAAATCATCAGGCGACAGCTGGCTTAAGACCAGGGCGGAGTTGGGATAGCAGATCATGTACAGATGCGGTGTGTATTGGTTGCTCATTTTTCTTACCCCCAGAAGGCTTTTAGCATGGGCGCGATGACCAGCGCCACCATGGACATGAGTTTGATGAGGATGTTAAGCGCGGGGCCGGCGGTGTCCTTGAAGGGATCGCCCACCGTGTCGCCCACGACGGCTGCCTTGTAGGCATCGGAGCTGCGGCCATCCACGTTGGCCTCGGCCATTTTCTTGGCGTTGTCCCAGGCGCCGCCGGAGTTTGACATGAAGATGGCCAGCCCCACCCCCGTGATGGTGACGCCGGTGAGCAGGCCTATGAGCATCTGGGTGCCCCCCAGGAAGCCCACCAGGATGGGGGAGATGAGGGCGATGAGGCCGGGGGCCAGCATCTCCCGGAGGGCCGAACGGGTGGAGATGTCGATGCAGCGGCGGTAGTCCGGCTTGTCATGGCCGGCCAGGATGCCGGGCATCTCCCGGAATTGGCGGCGCACCTCGGCGATCATCTCATGGGCGGCCTTGCCCACGGCGTTCATGGCCAGGGCGGAGAACAGGAAGGGGATGACCGAGCCGATGAGGATGCCCACCAGCACGTTGGTGCTGGTGATGTCAACCATCTGAAGCCCCGACTGGTCCTTGAAGGAGGAGAAGAGGATGATGGCAGTCAGCGCGGCGGAGCCGATGGCAAAGCCCTTGCCAATCGCGGCGGTGGTGTTGCCCACAGCGTCCAGGCTGTCGGTGATCTTGCGCACCGACCGGGGCAACTCCGCCATTTCGGCCAGGCCCCCGGCGTTATCGGCGATGGGGCCGTAGGCGTCAACCGCCAGCTGGATGCCCAGGGTGACCAGCATGCCAACCGCCGCGATGCCAACCCCGTAAAGCCCCGCCAAGAGGAAGCTGCCCAGGATGCCGGCGGCGATGACGATGACCGTGGGGAACGCGCTGCGCATGCCCACGCCGATGCCGGTGATGATGGTGGTGGCGGGCCCGGTCTCGCAGGCCTTGAGGATGGACACCACCGGCCTTTTGTCGGTGCCGGTGTAGTATTCGGTGATCTGGCCGATGATAACGCCCGCGGCAAGGCCGATGATGGTGGCGCCAAAGACATGGAACATGCCGGTGCCGTTGCCGAAGGTGTCATTGCCGATGAGCACATACAGCAGGATGAACACAAAGACCGTGGCCGCGATGGCAGCGCCGAAGGAGCCGGTGTTGAGGGCCTTTTGCGGGTCCGAATCGTGCTTGGTGCGCACAAAGAGCGTCCCCGCGATGGAGGCCACCACGCCCACCGCCGCCACCAATAGCGGGAGCAACATCAGCTTCACCCGGATTTCGCTGGCGCCGGTCACCGTCAGCCCTAGGATCATGGCGCCGATGATGGAGCCCACATAGGACTCAAACAGGTCCGCCCCCATGCCGGCCACGTCGCCCACGTTGTCGCCCACGTTGTCGGCGATGGTGGCGGGGTTGCGCGGGTCATCCTCGGGGATGCCGGCCTCCACCTTGCCCACCAGGTCGGCGCCCACGTCGGCCGCCTTGGTGAAGATGCCGCCGCCCACCCGGGAGAAGAGTGCGATGGAGGAGGCGCCCAGGGAGAAGGCGGTGCCCAGCGGCAGGATGGTGCCAGAGAGCGTCGCCTCATCCATGCCAAAGGCGCTCACCCCAAAGAACAGCACCAAAAAAAGCCCAGCCAGCGCCAGGCCCACCACGCTCATGCCCATCACGGAGCCCCCGGAGAAGGCCACCTGGAGGGCTTCGTTGAGCCCCTTGTCCTGGGCTGCCTGAGCGGTGCGGGCGTTGGCGGCGGTGGCCACCCGCATGCCAAAGAAGCCCGCCAGGGCGCTGGCCAGCGCCCCCAGCACAAAGGCCAGGCTTTGATAGCGCAGCGCCCCCTGGTTGCCAATGGCCAGGAAAGCGGCCACCAGCAGGATGAAGGGCGTTAACACCTTGTACTCCCGGGTGAGGAAGGCCATGGCGCCCTCTGAGATGTGGCCGCCGATCTCCCGGAGCATGGGGTTTGTCAAATCCTGGCGCTTGATCCACCGGGTTTTGGCGAAGGCGAAAATCAGCGCGAGCAAGCCCCCGCCCAGGACGATATACAAAGCGATTGAAATCATAAAACCATCCCCTTTCATCGTTGCGCGTGTACTATGTTCTTTCAATGGCATCCTAACTGAAGAAAGGGATTATAGCAAGGGGGTGGCAAAAATTTTATGCAGTGATGCAAACCGGCCTCATCCGGTGCTCAAGCGCGGTGATGGCTGGTCTTCCGCCTGCTGGTACTGCTGCGCCTGGGCCAGGAACATGTGGCGGTAAAGCCCGGAGTGCTGGGCCATCAGCTGGCGGTGATCGCCTTCCTGCAGGATATTGCCCCCATCCATCACCAGGATGCGATCGGCAAAGCGGGTGCTGGAGAGGCGGTGGGAGATGAACAGCGCGGTTTGCCCCCGGGTGATGGAGAGCATCTGGGAAAACACCTCCTCCTCGCTCCGGGGGTCCAGGGCGGCGGTGGGCTCGTCCATTATCAGGAAGCGGCCTTGCCTTGCCACAGAGCGGGCCAGGGCTAATTTCTGCTCCTGTCCGCCGGAGGGGACGATGCCATGCTCATCCAGGCTTTTGGTGAAAAAACTGTCAATGCCCCGGGGCTGTTCAGCCAGCCACCCGCCCATGCCCGCCTGGGTGATGGATTGCACAAGGGCCTCTGCTTCCCCGGCGGAAAGATCGCTGGCGGCCTTGCCGCTCAACAATTCGGACAGCCGGAAAGGCAGCAGCTTGAAATCCTGAAAGGTGGGCGCCAGCAGGCGATAGTAAAGGGGCAGGGGAAAACGGGCGATGTCCACGCCGTTTAAGGTGATGGTGCCCGAGGTGGGCGTGTAAAGCCTGCACAAGAGCTTCACCAAGGTGGATTTGCCCGACCCATTGCGGCCCACCAGGGCCAGGGTCTCCCCGGTTTTGATGTCCAGGTGAAGGCCCCTTAAGACTGGCTTATCCCCGGTGGGGTACTGGAACAACAGGTCCCGGATGGCGAAATCCACCTGCCCGGCGCGGGCCTGGTTAAGCGCCTCTGCCACGTCCCGGGGCAACTGGACACCATGCCGCATGTCCATCTCCGGAAGTTGCATCACCTCTTCCAGTGGTTTCAGGTTGACATTGGCGGTGATCAGCTCCGTGCCCACGCGCAGGAGGGTGTTCATCGCCTCGCCAAACTGGCGGCAGGCGCCATACAGCAGCGCGAACACCCCCGCCGTGACGCGGCCAGCCGCCAGCGCCAAGCCCAGGAGGATAAAGATCAGCGCGGTCTGCCCCTCGATCAAGACCCTGACCAGGCCATTCCAGTAGCCGCTTTTGGTGAAAAAGCTGTGGTTGATGGCGAGGATCTTGTCCATCACCGCCTGGGCCTTGCCCAGCATCATGCCCTGGCCCTGATAGAGCCTTAAATCCTTGGCCCAGCGGTAGTCTCCCGCCACGTTCAGAAAGTAGCGGAAGGCCCGGTTTTCAGGCACATTGCGTTTGGCGTTGTCCTCCTCCAGATCCTTGATCCGCCTGAAGCAGGGCAGGGCCAGGAGGTTGGGGATGAGCGCCAGGAAGAGGAAGCGCCAGTCATAGGCCAGAATCATAACAAGGCTGCCGATGAGGCTGATGATGGCTCCGCCGGCTTGGGAAAGGTGAATATCCAGATCGTACAGCGCATAACTGCCATGGTCTGCCCGCTCCAACAAATCCAGGGTGGATTTCCTCTCCCCCTGGGCATAGGGCAGGTGCATGGCCTTTTGGTCCATGAGGTTGCTCATCTGATGGAACATGCGCACCATGCCCAGGCCCAGACGCTGGTGGCAAACGCTGCGCAGCAGGCTGAACACCAGGTTCAGCCCCGCCAGCATGCCCACATACAGGATGAAGGAGGGCAGGTAGCGGGGGCCCAGCAATTCATCCAAAATCAATTTGGGGATGTAGACATTCACCAGCGGCGAAAGCCCGGTGGCCAGCACCGATGCAAGGAGCCACAGGCGGTAGCCCGGGGCCACGGGCAGGGCGAGGTTTAGCATATAGCGCAGGGATTTAAGCATGGCTCTCCTCCTTGCGGTAGTATTTGGCCTGGATGTCAAACAGCGCCGCGTATTCCCCGCCCCGGGTGATCAGCGCCTCGTGGCTGCCCTCCTCCAGGATGGCGCCGTCCTTCAAGAACACCACCCTATCACAAAACCGGGTGCTGGCCAGGCGGTGGGAGACGAAAATGCTGGATTTACCTTGCGCCATGTTGCCATAGTGCTCATACAATGCCCGCTCCGCCAGAGAGTCCAGGGCGGCGGTGGGCTCATCCAATATCAGCATCGCCCCGGCGTTTTTGTACAGCGCCCGGGCCAGGAACAGGGTCTGCTTCTGGCCGCCGGAGAGGTCTATCCCTTCATCATCCAGCACCCGCATCAGCGTGCTCTCATCCCCCCGGGGCAGCGTGGCCGCGATGCTGTCAAGGCCGGAGAGCGCCATCACCTGCTGGTAGCGCGCCTCGTCCCAGGCGGCTCCCATGAGCACATTTTCTTTCAGGCTGAAGGGCAGGATCATCGCATCCTGAAACACCACCTCCAGGCGGCTGAAATAATCCCCCTCAGGGATATCCCAGATGTCCACCCCGCCCAGGGTGATGCGGCCAGAGGTGGGCCTGTAAAGCCGGCAGATCAGCTTGATGAGCGTGCTTTTGCCCGCGCCATTCTCCCCCACCAGGGCCAGCTTGTGCCCGGGGGGCAGGGTGAGGGAGATGTTCTTCAGCGTATCCTCCGATGCGCCGGGGTAGCGGAAGGAGATGTTTTCCAGCGCCAATGCGCCCTCCCTTTTGGGGGCGTGGGGCGTTGCTTTGGATTCCTCTTCACTCTTTCGTTCCACCAGGCGGATATAGGCGGCAAAGCGCTCCCCCTCACGCCTAATGGCAGACAGATCGGCCATGGCGGCCTGGGCCACGGTCATAAACCCGGCCAGCCCCGATGAATACAGAAAAAAGCCGCCCGCATCAAGGGAGCCCGCCAGAAATCGGTGGATGATGAAGGCGAAAAGGCCGATGTCCCGCAGTAGGTTCAGCAGGCAGACCCAGGTTTCAAGGCGGAGGCGCTTTTTGCTCACCCCCTCCATGATCGCCATCATCTGGGCGCGGAAATGCTGCATGTATCGGATGATCAAAGGGCTTGTTTCATAAAGCAGGATGTCTTTTTTGTAGGCTGCGTCCCGGGCCACGGTGCTGACTTGATACCAGCGGCGTTCTGGTCCTTTGTATTCTTCCCAGCTGTCGGTCTCAATCCGGTCTGCCCGGTGGCTAAGCGCGAAGGTGAGCGCAAACAGCAGCGCCATCACCAGCATAAACCAGGGGGATAGCGTGGCGATGAGCCCCGCAAAGCCCAGGCTTGCCAATAGCCCGCCAAACAGCCGCAGCAGGGTTAAGATGATGCCGCCCGCCCCCCGCATGGGGTTTGAGACGGTTTCGTTGGCAAAGTTGATGTCGTCCAGCACCTGGGGGTCCAGGGTGTTTTGATAAGGCATCCTGAGGCTGTGGGCCATGAGATCCCGGATCAAGTGGTAGCGCACGCCGTTCATGCGCATGCGGTAGTTGCCGGTCCAGAAGCTGATGGCAAAGCCGCAGCCCGCCGCCAGAATGCCGGCGCCTGTGATCACCAGGATGAGGGTGCTTTTGTCCCACACCGCCCCAAAACGCAGGATCCAGGCCGGCACCACCACCCAGATGAAGGGATAAAGGGCGGACAACAGGGTATTCGCCGCCATCACCCCGAACATGCCCGGGTCATAGCGGCGGATTTTGCCAAATAGGTAGGTGATTGGCTGCAAAATGACCTCCTGCGAGATTTCCTATGAAGGAGTATACTATAGTTGTGACAAAGCGCAAATAAAACCCGATCGGGTATAAAATATCGAGTCATATGATATTTACACCCTATCAGGTATAAAACGATCGAAATCATTAACAATCACCCCGATAGTGCATATAATGCTGTCATGAACGAGATTGCTGAGTTTGTGAAAAAAAGCAGGAAGGCCGCAGGGCTCACCCAGGAGGCCTTTGCCTTGCGTTCAGGCCTGGGGCTTCGGTTTATCCGGGAGCTGGAGCAGGGCAAGGAAACAGTCCGTATGGACAAGGTGAACCAGGCCCTGGCCATGTTTGGCATGAAAGCAGTGCCCGGCAGAGGAGAACGCGATGAGCCAGGCGTATAGAACCGCGCGTATTGATGTAAAGGGCGTTTTTGCCGGGCTGCTGAGGGAGGCCGAGGGCGGCTATGATTTTTGCTATGATGCGGGTTATCTTGCCTCAGACGGGGCCGCGGCAGCCTCCCTGACCCTGCCCCTGCGGGAGATGCCCTATGCCTCGCCCACCCTGTTCCCCTTTTTTGACGGGCTCATCCCGGAGGGCTGGCTGCTGGCGGTGGTCAGCCGGAATTGGAAAATCGACCGGAGTGACCGGTTTGGCCTTTAGCTGGTTGCCTGCCGGGACTGCGTGGGCAATGTGAGCATCCATGAGGAGGCCCCATGAACTGCCTGTGCTGCGGGAAAGCTCTGCCGGACAGCCAGGCGCTTGACGGATGGCACAAGCGCTGTATCAAACGGTTTTTTGGCACAGACACCATGCCTGATATCCACCTGTCTGAGGCGGGCTTTGAGCGCCTGGCCATGGAGAATGCCGGAAAGGGCTACACGGTGCCCGGCGTTCAAAAAAAGTTGCCCCTGCACCTGGTATCCAGGGATAAGCCGCGTCTCACCCTGTTCAACTACCCTGCAGGCTATATCCTATGAAGGAGTCTCCTGCCTTGCGGAAGCCGAGCAGCTGGCCATGTCAATGGCCGAGGATTCCGGCATCAGCACCGTGCCCCATGTGCTGGTGAGGATGGGAAAGGAGCTTGCTTATATCACCCGCCGGGTGGACCGCACCCAAAAACCCAAAAGAGACGTGGGGCAGCTGGCGATGGAGGATTTCTGCCAGCTTGACCTGCGCCTTGTTTTTTCCTTTATCATTGGCAATTCTGACATGCGCCTGAAAAACTTCTCCCTGCTGGAGAGGCGGGAGGAGTTGGGCCAGTATGTGCTGTCCCCGGCCTATGATCTATTGCCGGTTCATGTCGTGATGCCTGAGGATACAGAGGAATTTGCGCTGACGATGAACGGCAAAAAAAGAGGACTGCGCAGAAAGGACTTCCTTGTGTTTGTGCAGGCCTGTGGGATTGACAAAAAACCAGCAGGGAAAATGTTGGACGATATCATTTCACGAAAGTCTAACTATATAGAAATGACTGCCCAATCCCTGTTGCCAGCGGGGATGAAACAAAGCCTCATAGCGCTGATAGAAAAAAGAGCTGATGTCATCGCCTGATCACATCAGCCAATTAACCGGGCAAGCTACTAAATAATGTGCACCACCCAGGGATGCTCAAGCCCGGCCTCCCCCCGCTGGATGCCTGAGAGGGTGTCGTGCAGCTTCATGGTGACAGGGCCGGCTTCGCCGTCACCCACCACCAGTTCCCGGCCATCCACCGTCAGGGAGGCGACCGGGGAGACCACCGCGGCGGTGCCCGCGCCAAAGATCTCCTGCAGGGTGCCCGCGGCGTGGGCCTCCACCAATTCCTTCAGGGGCACGCGCCGCTGCCGGGCGGGGATGCCCATCTGGCCTGCCAGCTTCAGGATGGAATCCCGCGTGATGCCCGGCAGGATGGTGTCCCCCAGCGCCGGGGTGACCAGTTCACCGTCCATCACAAAGAAAATGTTCATGGAGGAGACCTCCTCCACGTTTTTGCGCTCCGCCGCGTCCAGCCACAGCACCTGGTCAAAGCCCTTTTCATGGGCCTGCATGCCGGCGCGGATGCTTCCCGCGTAGTTGCCCCCGCACTTGGCCCGCCCGGTGCCCCCGGGGGCGGCCCTGGTGTATTCCTCCTCCACCACAATGCGCACCGGCTTAAAACCATTGGCATAGTAAGCGCCCACAGGCGAGAGGATGACAAAAAACAGATAGCTGCTGGAGGCTTTCACCCCCAAGGCGGGTTCAGTGGCAATGACGGTGGGGCGGATATACAGCGAGGTGCCAGGGTCCTGGGGCACCCAGCCACCCTCCAGCTTCAGCAGGGCTTTGAGCCCCTCAAAGACATCATCCAGCGGCAGCTCCGGGATGCACAGCCGATGGCAGGAGGTGTTGAGCCTGCGCAGGTTCTCCATGGGCCTGAACAGCAGCGTGCCGCCGCCGGGGGCGGGGTAGGCCTTCATGCCCTCAAACACCTCCTGGGCATAGTGGAACACCATGGCGGAAGGCGCCAGGGAGAAATTGCCATAAGGCTCAATGCGCAGATTGTGCCAGCCCTGATTCTTTTCATAGTTCATCAGCAGCATATGGTCGGTGAACAGGCGGCCAAAGGGCAGCGCCTGGCCTGGGGCCGGCTTTTGCCCGGGGGTGGGGTTTTTGGTGACGGGAATGGTCATGGTCATCCTCCTCTGCCAGGGTCTTCAGATAAACAAAGGCGATTATAGCACAATTCCCCGGGCTTTTCAGCGGGAAACCCTTTTGGTACAATCCCTCCATGAGCGTTTTGTATGACCAGGTGGTGCCCGGGCGCTTTATTGCAAGGCCCAACCGTTTTGTGGCCCAGGTGCAGGTGCCTGGGCAGGAGGTGACCGCCCACGTGAAGAACACCGGGCGCTGCGAGGAGTTATTATGGCCGGGTAGCCGGGTGATTTTAAACCGGGCCCAGCGCCCCGGCCGCAGGACCGCCTTTGACCTGGTGGCGGTATACAAGGGGGAGATGCTGGTGAACATCGACTCCCAGGCGCCCAACCAGGTAGCTTGGGATTATTTGCGGGCCCGTTTCCCGGGGGCTGTGATACGCCGGGAGGTGGTGTACGGGCATTCACGGCTGGATTTTCATGTGACGGATGGGGAGATGAGCCTTTTTGTGGAGGTAAAGGGTTGCACCCTGGAGGAGGAAGGCCTGGCCCTCTTCCCCGACGCGCCCACCCAGCGGGGGCTTAAGCACCTGGAGACGCTGACAAAGGCGGTGGCGGAGGGGCACCAGGCCCTGGCGCTGTTCATCATCCAGATGCGGCCTGTGACTGTCTTCGCCCCCCATGACCGGATGCACCCGGCCTTTAGCCAGGCGCTGCGCCAGGCAGCTGAGGCGGGGGTTGAGGTGGTGGCCTATGACTGTGTGGTGGCGGAGGACGGGATGGCGCTGGGGGCCCCGGTGCCAGTGATACTGGAAGGAGAAAGAGCATCATGATATCTCAGGAGCTATACCAGCGCTGGAAGGAAGAGGAGCGCGCTGCCCATATCAAAGGCTGGAATTTTTCCCACATCAGCGGCAGATATGAGGAGGAAAACCAGCTGCCCTGGAATTACCGGGACACCATCCTTCAGCATCTCAGGGAGGATGACAGGCTCCTGGATATCGACACCGGCGGGGGCGAGTTCTTAATGACCCTGGGCCACAGGCCGGAAAACACCTATGCGACCGAAGGCTATCAGCCCAATTATGAGCTGTGCTGGGAAACCCTTGTGCCCCAGGGCATCCACCTGGCTTATCTGGCCGATGACGAGGCCCTTCCCTGGGCGGATGGCTTTTTTGATGTGGTGATCAACCGCCACGGGCACATGAATCTGGCTGAGATCTACCGCACGCTTAAGCCTGGCGGCCTTTTTATCACCCAGCAGGTGGGGGAGGACAATGACCGGGAGCTGGTTGAGCTGTTGACCCCGGGGGTTGAAAAGCAATTTCCGGGCATGAACCTGAGCGATCAGGCTGCGCTTTTTCCGGCGGCAGGCTTTCAGGTGCTGGACAGCGCGGAATTCTTTGGTCCCATCCGGTTTTTTGATGTGGGCGCCTTGGTGTGGTTTGCCCGGATCATTGATTGGGAGTTCATCGGTTTTTCGGTGGACGGCTGCCTCAACAACCTGAAAAAGGCCCAGCGGGTTTTGGAGGAGCAGGGTGTTATTGAAGGGCGCACCCACCGGTTTTTTATCGTGGCGGGAAAGCCGCATGGCAAATAAGCTGCGTAAAACCCTGGGCAGCCCGGACGCGCCCTGGATCATGCGCCTGAAGCGGCTGATGGACACCCAGCCCAAAGAGACCGTTGCCCGCTGGTGCCTGGGCTATGCGGAAGGGCATATTCTGCCCATTTATGAGCGCCGCCGCCCGGGTGACCCGCGCCCACGCCGGGCGCTGAAGGCTTCCAGGGCCTGGTTTTTGGGGCAGGTGAAATTGCCCGTGGTGAAGCACATCATCCTGGACGAGTGCCACGCCGCCGCCCGGGAGCTGGATCACGACCCCGCCGCCCAGGCGGCTGCCCGGGCCTGCGGCCAGGCGGCCTCCTGCTGCCATGCGGCGGGGCACGCCCTGGGGCTGGCCTACTATGGTGCTGCGGCACTCGCCTATGACCAGACCGGGCTTGAGGAAGCGCGGGAAACCTATGAGCTGATAGCCGCCCGGGAGTGCGGGAAGATGGAGGCGGCGCTGCTTGAAACCATCGCCGCGATGGATGCGCCAAGCTCCGATATATCCAAGGAGGGCCGCCCATGACGCGGTATTTACCTCAGGAGCTGGCGGAGGCCCACCGCGCCCTGCTCTCCACCCTCAAAAAGTGTGAGAAGGTGCTGGAAAGCCCCAGACTGCTTCAGGCCCAGCGCACCCTGACCCAGCGCCGGGTGAGGGCGCTTGAGATCGCCCTTGAACTGATCGAAAAGGAGGCGGCTATCAGCGGTATTCCGCCATCTCCTCATATAGCTCCGCCTCAGTGAGGCGGGCCACCCTGTCTATCACCTGCTCCCGGATGCTGTCGCCCTGGGCGCTGTGGTGCACCAGCACCGCCAGGGTGATTTCCATCAGCTGGTGGCTATCCTGATGCCCGCTTTCCGCCACCGCGGCCTCAAATTGCCGCCTGAGGCCGCTGATCAGCGGGCGCAGCAGGGCGCGTTTTTCTTTGAGCGAGTGGCACCAGGGCGCCCGCAGGCGCAGCGTCATCACCAGAACAAGCATGGCTCCTCCTTGCCCCGTGGGCGGATGATTGGGTATATTATAGCATCATAGCGTATTTTTATTGGCAAAAGGAGGAACACATCATGGCCCTTGAGAATATACTGGTCAGCATGCCCACCCGGCCCTGGCACCGGGAGCGCTTTCAGCAGGCGATGCCGGAGGCCAACTTCGTCTTTCAGGACAGCAACACCATGGCCGATGACGAGCTGGCGCCCTTTGACGCCATTGTGGGCTATGTGAACCCCAACCGGCTTCACACCCTGACCAACCTGAAGCTGTTGCAGCTGAGCTTTTCAGGGGTGATGGAGGGCTTTCTGGCCCTTCGGGAAAAGCAGCCCCAGGCCATCCTGTGCAGCGCTTCGGGCGCCTATGGCCAGGCCATCGCGGAATACCAGCTGGCTGGCCTGCTGTCGGTGTATAAGCTGCTGCCCCAATACCGGGACAATCAGCACAAGAAAGTTTGGACCGATCTGGGCCGCATGCGTTCCATCCGGGATGCCACGGTGCTGGTGGTGGGGGCTGGCTCCATTGGGAGCGAGTTTGCGGCCCTGGTGAAGGCCCTGGGCGCCCGGGTGATTGGCATCCGGCGCAGCCAGGCTGAGGCCATGCCGCCCTTTGACCAGATGCACACCATGGACCAGCTGGATGAGCTCCTGCCCCAGGCGGATGTGGTGTCCCTCTCCCTGCCCGGCACCAAGGACACCACCCATGTGATGGATGCCCGGCGCTTTGGCCTGATGAAGCAGGATGCGGTCATCATGAACGTGGGGCGCGGCAGCGCCATCGATCAGGACGCGATGCTGGAGGCCATCCGCTCTGGACGGCTTTCAGGGGCTGTCATCGACGTGACCACGCCCGAGCCCCTGCCCCAGGATAGCCCCCTGTGGGAAGAGCCCAGGATCCTCCTCACCCCGCACGTCTCAGGCCTTTTCAATCTGGACATCACCTGGGAAAACGTGGTGGACATCGCCATCCACAACCTGAGCCATTGGCCCAGGGGCCCTTTTGTCAGCCGGGTGGACTATGAAAGCGGCTACCGGGAGCGGGTGGGGTAAGCTCTTCATACCAAAAAGCCCGTGTCGTCAAGCGGCACGGGCTTTTTGTGTCAGACCTTCAGGTTTTGGTTTTCAGGGAAGGAAGGAGTTCTTTGGCACCCGACTCCTCAAGGCCGATATAATATACCGTTGGGTCTGTGCCAAACTCTGGGGAGAGGGGCAGTGCGTTGTATTCTTTGACCAGCTTGCTGACCTCGCTGTCCGGGTCGTTCAGATCACCATAGAAGCGGGAGCTGGCAATGCAGGTGCTGATGCAGGAAGGCACCAGGCCTGCTTCTACCCGGCCCAGGCACAAATCGCACTTGTCGGCCTTGTTGTTGCGGGGGTCAATATAGCGGGCGTGGTAAGGACATGCGGTGACGCAAGCGCCGCAGCCGATGCACTTCTCCTCGTCCACCACGGTGATACCACCCACATCCTGATAGGTGGCTGCCACTGGACATACCGGCACACAGGGTGGGTTGGCGCACTGGTTGCATAGCCTGGGCAGTTTGATGCGGGACACGTTGGGGAAAGCGCCTTTGTCTATCTCTTCCACCCAGGAGCGGGAAAACGCCTTGGGGCTGTCATTTTCCATTTTGCATACAACGGTGCATGCGTGGCAGCCCACGCAGCGCCTGAGATCAATCACCATGCCATATCTGGGTTGGGCCATTATTATTCTCCTTTCATTGCTGAGCGTTGCCTAAAAGGCACGCCATATCGTACTCCGCCCATGCCCTGGCTCCGCGGCCAAGCACACTGTAAAATGGTGCTCTGGCTTGGGAGAGGGCGGTTTCAAAGTTGGGCAGGCAGGGCAAAAGCTCTGTCTTTAGAAACTGTACTTGGGCTGTTCGCCAGGTTTCTTTCGCTTCGGGCTCCTTTTCCTGGTGCTGGGCATCGCAGAGGTTAGCCATAAAAGCAAAGCAGAAGCCGATGTGATCCGCAGCGCCTGCCTGACGCCAGGGGCTAAAGATGTCCAGGCTGTGCGGGTCAAATCCGAAGCGGTCGTATGAGGCCTGCACCCGGGCGCTTTGTACCGGGTCAAGGAAGCCGAAAGGCTTCTTTTTCCCCGGGCTGTAGGAAAGCAGGCAGGAGGCGTAAGGCGGCACATAATGCCCTGACTTTGGCACAAAGAAAACATCGTAATATTCCTGTTCGGTCTTTGCCACAAAGTCTCGCGCTGTCATCAGGCGCTCAAGCTCTTCCCGGCTTTCGTCAAATGCGGAGACCAGGGCGGCCAATTCCTCTGCCAGGACCGGAAAATCCTTCTTCTCCGGCCTTTTTAGCAGCAGGTTGGCGATGAGGGCATAGCAGTCGCGGCGTGCCTGCGTGCCGAGGGTGTTTTCATCCATCACTTGCTGCACGCTGCCTTATACTTTTTCAATGCGGTAGGCGCCGCCATTGCGAGCGCACATGCCTGACTGCATCTCAGCCAGCCCATACATCTTGTCACCAAAGGTGGGGTCAAGCAGGCTGACCTTCACCAGGTTCATCCCCACTTCACGGGGGGAGGTGGCTGCCACGTCCTTGCCATCCACCTGGTAGGCATTGGTGTTGTACTCCCAGTGCCCATAGCCAAAGGCCACGGCAATGGTCTTTCTGGCAACACCGGGGCGGGCCAGGATTTTGCCAAAGGTTTCACTGCCGGTGGCGGAGGTGACCCGCACCATGTCTCCGGTTTCAAGGCCCAGTTCCTTGGCATCCAGATCGTTGATCTCCACTGCGTTTTCAGGCGCCAAATCCCTAAGGATAGAGTTGTCCAGCATCGACACGCTGCGGTACTTGGCCTTATAGGAGATGCCCTGGAAGGGGAAGTCCGCCTCCGGGAATTTTTCAGTCAGCGGGGTGCCGTCAGCCAGGCGCTGGACGTTGTAGTTGAGGGTGCCGGAGAAGGGTTTTCCGGTATAGGAATCAATGCTGGTAGCCACCTTCTCCAGGTAGATGTTGCTGATGCCGGTGTAAGGGAATTTGTAGGTTTCCCCGTCAAAGCCTGAGCCATACTCGGAGAAGCGGCCGCCGCGGGAAAGCAGGTAGGCTACGCGGTTCCATTCCTCTTCACTCAGCTTGATATGGGCCCAGCGCGCCTTGTACTTGTCAAAGTCCATCAGCGCCCGTTCTTCATCGGAGATCTCGGGCACCGGCTCTCCATCGTCGTATGCCTCGTTCACGGCTGCGCGCAGGAAAATATCCTCAGCGCTGTTGAGGTCGTAGAGGTTGCCGTCCACGTCCTCAATAACTTTTTCGCCAAAGCCGGGCAGGCCGATTTTCTTGGCCACGTCAATGAGGAAGTTCTCATAGCAGGCATGACGGAAATCGTCGATTTTCTGGGTTTTGGGCGCCACCACAGGCCAGCGGATGGCCGTGCACTTGTCGGTGGTGTTGCCTTCCATGTTGGGGAAGCCCCAGGCTTCATACTGGGTGTAGTCAGGCACGATATAGTCACTCACTGCCGCCACCTCGGCCATGAAGGCATCAATGGTGATCAGCAGCGGGATGCGCTCAGGCTTGCAGAACTCCTGCCTGACATCCTCCCGGGATGCGGCCGGCACCGCAAAGAAGGGGTTGGCCATCCAGTTGAAGACGATCTTGGGCGCATAGGGGTAGCTATTGCAGATGGAGAACACCGCCTGGTTATCAGAGGCGCTGCCATAGCTAAACCAGGGCAAAATGGCCGGATAGGCGTTTTCGCCCTTGTCGATATGCCGCTTGTATTCGCTGGTTTTTTCGTAGGCAAAGCCGGTGCGGCTGATGCGGGCACCCTTGATGTCGGGCTTGCCGGCAAAGGAGCTGAGCTTGTATTTGGCCCCGTCAGCCACCGATCTAAAGGAGATGCGCCGACGGATCATGCCGCCCTTCATGTTAAAGCAGCCCACCATGCAGCAAAGCGCCGTGCCGCCCAGCACCTGGTCAGAGCCGTTGGCAGCGGCTGTGGAGCCAAGGCCGGTGAAAGCCACCTGGGTGCCAAAAGAGGTCCACTTGGTGGCCACATCGATGATGATGTCTTCTGGCACCTCACAGATGGCGGCATACTCTGAAATGGGCCTGGCCAGGACGGATTCCTTCAGATAGACAAAGGAAGTCTTCGCCTTGAAGCCTTCCACCTCACCGTCAAAATCGATATCGGCGGTGGTGGTTCCATTAACAGCCACGGGCTTGCCGCTGGCCTTGTCAATCACCACATAGACTGTTTCGGGCTTGGCTTCGCCGGTGGGGATATTTAGATCCTGGCAGGTGATGAGCTTGCCGTTTTCGGTGTTCACCAAGTAGCTGGCATTGCAGAAGCTGGCAAACCCCTTGCCCTTGGCCGCATCCAGGGTGGGCGAGGAGAGGTAATCCTCGTTGTAGCGCTTCTTATCAATGATATAGTTGAGCAGGCCCATCTGGAAGGCCGCGTCGGTGGTGGGTTTGATGGGAATCCAGCGTGTGTTTTCGCCCACAGGCTGGATGTTGCCGCCAAGCATTGCCGGGTCAACCACGTCGATATGCAGGTTACCTGATGAGGTGCGCAGCGCCACCTGGCGGGCCATGGCCGTTTGGGGCTTGCCCGATTGCCCGGGGTACTGGCCTTCAAAGAGGATGTATTTGTTGCGCATCACGTCAGGCCGCATAAACTGGCCGCCAGTGGTGAGAGAGCCTGTGGGGATGAACGCGCCGCCACAGGAATAGCCGTGGCCATAGGAGTTCATGCTGCCATAGGCCCCCATAAAGCGTCCGGTGAAAGCGCTGCGGCCATCGCCCCGCCCGCCCATTTCGACCACCTGCATGGATTTGGGGCCAAGTTCGGGCGCGTCCGGATCAAGAGGCGTTTCAATATCTCGGCAGGCGCGGAAGCCTTCGATCTCTCGATCCTCGCCAATATCGGAGAAAAGCTTGCCGCCTTCGACGGTCTCTTCCACCAGGGTTTCCCAGGAAATGGGCTTCCATTTGCCGCTTCCCCGAGGGCCGGTGCGCTTGAGCGGTACCAGAATGCGGTTGGGATCCAGGTGGGCCGTGAGGGTGGCATTGCCGCGCTGGCAGAGGATGGCACGTTGGTCATTGCCGCGGTTTTCAAATTGGCTAAAGGCCAGGTAGGCATCGGTCAGGGGGGCCTTCATGCTCAGGTGAGGCTCGGTGGACATGGGGTTATAGGGATTACCCATCACACGCATGATCTGCTCGGTTTTTTTGTCGATTTTGATGCGGTTGCCGCAGGAGGCATAGCAGCCTAGGCAGGCACTGTTTTGCATGAGAATGTCGGGGTTGGGGGTGACCGCGCCAGTTTTGGGGTCAACGGTGGCCTCAACAGGCTGGCAGCGTCCCCGCTGTTTTAGTTGATCTGCATTGGAATCTGCCTTGGCGGGAGATCGCAAACTTCCCATGCCCAGGGCAGCAAAGCCAGCGCTGCTGACTCCCACCAGTTTCAGGAAGCTGCGTCTTGTTATGGTCATTGGGTGCATCAGAATCCTCCTTCCATGATTGACATAGCGTCATATTAAAAGCCAGCGCGCCTTGGTGAGCTGGCATCAAGCGTGTTTTGAAAACGAACGCCCCTGCGTTTGCATCTGGACAAAGCCCGGATGCTTGAACTTTTTCATGTATTTAATATAGCACAGGCTTGGGGAGTGGAAGGTAACAATAGTGTAGAAAAAACATCCTGAAAATGTACAGGTTTGTCTTTTTTCAGGTGCGAAGAGCGATGTTAAGGCCGGTCAATGGCAGGCGCACCAGGGCTTTGAAGGATTTTACGGCCTCCTCGGCCTTAAAGCTGCCGCCGTGGTAGTCAAAGGCGCGCTGGCAGGTGGTGAGGCCGATTTTGGTGCTCTCCCGGGCTTTGAGGTTGGGGTCGATGGCATTTTCCAGGGTGATGAAGGCCTGATCCCCCTCCCGGCGGGAGCTGAGGATGACCGGCTGTGCCGGGTCGGCGTACTTGAGGATGTTGGAAAACAGATTGTCGAAGGCGCGGATCAGAAGCGGATAGTGCACCTGGAGGCTGCCGGGGAAATCCGACAGCCTCTGCACCACCTGAAAGCCCTGGCTTTCCAGCTCCAACGCCTTTTCACCCAGCACCTGGCTTAATAGCGCGGAGGCCTGGACGGTTTCAAAGGCCTCGCCCTCCTGGGGTTTTGAATAGACATAGAAATAATCAAACAGGGCGTCAGACATCTCTTTGATCTGATAGGCCTTGGCGTGGGCGCTCCTTAGGAAGCGCTCTTTTTCTTCCGGCGTTTTGCCCCGGCCCGCGAGCACCAGGTCCATATAGCCAAGCAGCGAGGTGAGCGGGGTGCGCAGATCGTGGGACATGGCGGTGACCAGCTCGGTGTTCGCCTGGCGTGCCTGGTCCTCCTCCTCCTGCTGGCGCAGCAGGGACAAGCGCATCTGGTCTATCTGCCGGGCCAGGTCGCTGAGTTCATCCCGCCCCTTCACCGTGATGGGGAAGCCCAGGTCGCCGCCCTCCAGAATGGCGGTCTGGGCCTTGAGCAGGGTGATATAGCGCAGCTTGTGGTGGATGAGCACAAACAGCATCACCACAAAGCACAGCCCGGCCAGCAGGATGGCGGCGATGTCCGCCATGTTGTAATAGACCACCTCGTCATACACATAGATAAAGGCCCGGGCCTGACCGCCGGCAAAATCCAGCCGCGGCAGGGCGTTGAGATAGCCCTGGTCGCTCTCCTGGTAGGCCTCAGGCGGCGCCTCATCAAGCGCCTCCTGGCTCAGGCCCGTGGTATAGATCATCTGCCCGGCGGCATAGAGGTTGAGGATGACATAGGGGTGGCTGGCCTCCCAGCGGGAGAGCGTGAATACATCCTGGAGGCGCAGGCCCTGATCACGGATGTACTGCTGCAGGTCCTGCCGGGTGGCGTCCGCCCGGCGGGCCTGATAGTCCTCCGCCTCCACCATCCGCTCAATCCGGCTGGTGAGGATGCCCCGGGCCAGGAGAAATGCGCCGCCTGCCACCGCCAGGGACAGGAGCACCGCCGCCACCAGCAGCGCCAGGAGGCGGTTGAAGCGCGGCGCCTTAATCAATGCGGTAGCCCCGGCCCCAGACGGTGCGGATGATCTCGCTGTTCTGGGTGCTGTCGCCGATCTTTTTGCGGATGTTGCGCATGTGCACCATGACGGTGTTGTTGGCGGAATAGAAATAGGGCTCCTGCCAGACGCTCTCATAGATGTTCTGCACAGAGAATACCTTCTTGCGGTTTTTGGCCAAAAGCAACAGGATGCCATACTCGATGTCCGTGAGGAACACCTCGCTGCCAGCCTTGAGGACCCGGTTTTTCTCCAGGTCGATCATGATGTCTGAAAAATGCAGCGTCCCCGCCGGCGTCTGGGGCTTGGCGCCGTAGACCAGGTAGCGCCGCAGCGCCGCCTTCACCCGGGCGATGAGCTCGCTGGCGGAAAAAGGCTTGGCCAGGTAGTCATCCCCACCCACGGAAAAGCCCATGGTCTTGTCAGAATCCTGGGACTTGGCGCTTAAAAAGATCACCGGCGCCTGGGACTGCTTCCTGATCTGGGCGCAGGCGGAAAAGCCGCTGGCGCCGGGCATCATGATGTCCAGGATCATCAGGTCAATGTCGCCCCCGGCCAGGCGGATGGCCTCCTGCCCGTCCGCGGCCTCCACCACCTCATAGCCCTCGCTCTCAAGCAGAATCCGGACCACCTCCCGGATCTGCGCATCGTCATCGGCGACGAGTATCCTCTGCTTCTCCTGCATGCTGCATCCCTCCTCGTGTTGGCCCCAGTATACACACAGGAACCTTTTCTGTCATGACATCCGGGCGAAATTAAGAATCCTTAAGCATTATCCTGACTTTTTCTTGGGATTTGCTGCGTATCATGACAGGCGTGGGAAAGGAGGCGGCAGGTGAAGCAAGTGCGGCCGGACAGGCAGCCCCTGATCCAGGTGAAAAAGCTTTCCAAGCTCTACCGGGTGGGGGATGAGGTGGTGCGGGCGCTCAACAACGTGAGCGCCCAGGTGATGCGCGGAGAGATCTGCTGCATCTTTGGCACCTCAGGTTCGGGCAAGAGCACGCTGCTCAACCAGCTGGCGGGCCTGGAAAAGCCCAGCCGGGGCGAGGTGACCATCGGCGGGGCCTCCATCTCCCGGATGAATGAGGACCAGCTGGCGAGGTTCCGGCAGCGGCACCTGGGCTTCATCTTCCAGTCCTACAACCTTCTGCCCCACCTGACGGCGCTGGAAAACGTGGAGCTGCCCCTGGTGTTTTGCGGGATGGAGCGCGCCAGCCGCCGGCGCGCGGCCATGGCCATGCTCCACCGGGTGGGGCTGGCCCACCGCTTGAACCATTACCCCGGCCAGATGTCAGGTGGCCAGCAACAGCGGGTGGGCATCGCCCGGGCCTTTGTGAACCGGCCCGCGGTGATCTTTGCCGATGAGCCCACCGGCAACCTGGACACCAAAACCACCCAGGAGGTGATGGCGATGATGCAGCGCTTCGCCCACACCTACCAGGAGACCATCATCCTGGTCTCCCACGACCCGGGCATCAAGACCTATGCCGACCGCGTGATCACGCTCAAGGACGGCGAGGTCATCAGCAACACAGTGAGGGAAACATCCAATGAAGAAAATGAAGCGCACCATCCTGATCCTGACCATCCTGGCGATGGTGACAGCCCTGCTGCCGGGGATGCCCGGGGCGATGGCGGAGGCACAGCCCCCGGAGCAGATGACGGAGCAGGCAGCGGAACAGACGCCCGAGCCGACGGCCGAGCCGACACCGGAACCGACGGCCGAGCCGACACCGGAGCCGACACCGGAACCGACGGCCGAGCCGACACCGGAACCGACGGCCGAGCCAACGGCTGAGCCGACAGCTGAACCAACAGCTGAGCCGACGCCTGAGCGGGAGAGTGAACCCACTCAGGCGCCGGAAGCGCCGCCCGTGGTGGAAGAAGCCCCCACTCAAACGCCGGAAGCGACCAGAGAAGCGACGGCCGAACCCACCCAGACCCCGGATCCGACGCCCGCCATCAGCGCGACGCCCAGCCCCAGCCCCACCGCTGAGCCCACCCCGCGCCCGGAAAGCGCCCTGAAACTGTCCGGGAGCTATGAGATGCTGGACGACTGGGACCGCTCCATCGGCACCCTCAAGGAGGGTGAATACGCCAACATCGTCTTTCATCTGGTGGACAGGGGCCTCACCCGGGCGCATCTGCCGGGGGGCGAGGCTGACATCAGCGTGAGCCTCCATGGGGGCAGTTTCACACTGGTTGAAAACAGGCGGGAAAACGCCAACCACACTGGCTACCCAGTGGTGCGGATGGTTTCTGACAGCCCCCTGGCCTTTACGGTGACCTTTCCCCATATGCGCTACAGTGGCGAAAAGCGGGAAATTGACTTCACCGTCGCCTACCGGGGCGAGATCCAGGGCTCCCTGCGTGTGCGGGAGCCAGAGATGGTCGAGTGCGTGATCACCCAGGAAACCCCAACCGCAACCCCCGCCCCGGAGGCGACCGAAACCCCCATGCCTGAAGATACGCAGACGCCCGCACCTGAGGATACGGAGACCCCGGCGCCCGAGGATACGGAGACCCCGGCGCCCGAGGATACGGAGACCCCGGCGCCTGAGGATACGGAGACCCCGGCGCCTGAAGTTACGCAGACGCCCGCACCTGAGGATACACAGACGCCAGCACCTGAGGATACGCAGACGCCAGCGCCTGAGGATACGCAGACGCCAGCACCCGAGGATACGGGAACGCCAGCGCCCGAGAATACACAGACGCCCGCACCCGCGGTGAGCGATTCCCCCGCCCCGAGCGTGAAACCCACAGCCAGGCCTAAGCCCAGCCCCACCCCTGAGGCGGAACATCCTCAGGCCAGCCAGGAGCCGGTGCCGGCCCCGGTGGTGCACATCACCCGGGGGGAGATGGCCCCCATCCAGGCCGGGGAGCCGTTTACGGTGGAGGTCATTTTCACAAACTATGGAAAGGAAGCGGTGGAAATCCCCGTGGCCACCTTCACCGCCTCCGAGGGCATCGCCCTGGACGAGCGCAGCCCTTCCTTCATCCTAGAGCGCATGGCGCCGGGAGAGGCCTACAGCATGCGCCTGCATATGAAAGCCGGCAAGGAGCTTGCCGCCAGCCAGTACGCGGTGGAGGTGGCGCTGAAGTTTGAGTACCAGACGGAGGGGCAGGCGGCCCAGGGCAGCGCCTCTGACAAGCTGCTCATCCCTGCCGTGATCCCCGAGAAGCGGGAGGTGTCAGCGGGGGTGGTCATCGGGCGGACCGATTTCTTAAGGCCGGTCACCGCCGGGCAGGATGTGGTGCTGACGCTGTGGTTTAAGAACACCGGCAATGTCAGCCTCCTGCGCCCGGTGGCCTCCTTCTCGCCCTCCGAGGCGCTGACCCTGATGGAGGCCACCACCTCAGCCCTCCTGCCCGATATCCCCCCGGGGGAGACCGCGGCCATGCAGCTGAGGCTCAAGGCCAACAAGGAGATTCCGGCGCCCCAGCAGCATGTGCAGGTGGAGCTGAAATACGACTATCGACAGGAAAACGGGCAGATCCAGCAGGGCAGCGCCAGTGAAAAGGTGCTGGTGCCCGCTGTGGTGAAGCAGCGCTCCTCAGGCGGGGGCGGAGGCGGCGGCAGCAAAAAGCCGGAGCCGGAGAAGCCCGTGCCCAATATCATCATCAGCCGCTATGACTTTGGCGCGGGCCAGGTGGCGGCGGGAGCCGAGTTCCCGCTGAACATCACCTTCAAAAACACAAACGAGCTGCGCGGGGTGGAGAACATCGTGATGACGCTGGAGACCAGCGAGGCCCTCACCATCACCTCCAGCTCCAACACCGCCTTTTTCCAGTCCCTGGCCCCGGGGGCTGAGCAGAGCGTGCAGCTGCGCATGATGGCGCTGCCCGCCGCCAAGACCGAGCCCGCCCGGGTGGATGTGGGCTTCAAGTATGAGTATCTGGACCCGGAGAAGCGCTCCAGCACCACCGTGAGCGAGAAGATTTTCGTGCCCATCTACCAGCCCGACCGCATGACCTTAAGCGCCCCCACCGGCCCTGAAAACGCCGAGGTGGGCAAGGAAGTGGTGATCTCCATCCCCTATGTGAACAAAGGGAAAAGCGAGGTGGCCAACCTCTCCGCCACCCTGGAGGGCAAGGTGAAGGCCCTGGCGAAGGTCATCAACGCCGGCAACATCGAAAGCGGCAAAAGCGGCAGCCTGGACTTTATCCTCACCCCGGACAAGGAGGGGGTGGAGCAGTTTTCCATCCAGGTGTCCTACGAGGACGCCAGCACCAAGCCCATCGTGCAGGCCTTCCCGCTGTCCATCTCCGTGGCACAGGCCTATGAGGATTTGCCTCCGGAGGGGGAGGAGGGGGAGATGAACCTGCCCGAGCCCCCGGAAACCACTGGCGGGGACAACAACCGCCTGATCACCTATGGCCTGGGCGGCCTGTGGGCGGCGACGGTGGCCGGGGGGCTGATCTCACGGCGCCGCCGCAAGCGCAAGCTGCGCGAGCAGGAGGCCATGTTCAAGTTTGAGGATGATTTCCCGGGCGGCAAGGCATGAAAACCAGGGACCTGCTCATGATGTGCCTGAAAAACCTGGCACGGCGCAAGACCAGGACGCTGCTGACGGTGCTGGGTGTGGTGGTGGGGGCCTGTTCCATCATCATCATGATCTCCATCGGCGTGGGCATGCGGGAGAGCCAGGAGAAGATGCTCTCCGAGATGACCGACCTCACCCTCATCACCGTCTACCCCGCCAGCTCTAACCCCAAAGCGCCCAAGCTTGACGGCCAGGCGCTCAAGGAGATGCGCCAGATCCCGGGGGCGGTGTTCGCCACCCCCAAGCAGCAGCCCGAGGAGCTGCAGATCCGTTTCACCGCCGGGCGGGACCGGCGCTACGCCGCAGACTACGCCACCCTCATTGGCATGGAGCCGGATGCGCCGGGGAAGCTGGGCTATCAGATCGCGCAAGGCAGCCCGCTTTCCGGCAAGCCCGGCGAGGTGATCGTGGGGGGCACCTTTGCCTATCTGTTCAAGGACCAGAGGCGGCCCGAGGGCGCCAACATGGTGGACATCTATGGCGCCTCCATGTACCCGGAGGGCGGGAAGGAGCCCGCCGCCAGGCCCGAGCCCTACTTTGACCCCATGAGCACCCCCATTGACATGGTGGTGGAGGTGGGGGAGGGGGAGAAGATGAAAACCCTCACCCACCGCCTCAAGGTGGTGGGGGTGCTCAAGGAGGACATGAGCCGGGGCAGCGAGACCAGCGACGGCATCGTGATGAATATCCAGGAGCTGGGCCGCATCATGGCTGAGGCGCGCCGGGCTGCCGGCACCAAGAACGACAATAAAAAATCCGGATATCAGCAGGTATTGGTGAAGGCCCGGGATATAGGCACCGTGGCCGGCGTGGAGCAGGCCATCAAGGGCATGGGGTTTTCCACCAGCTCCATGGAGTCCATCCGCAAGCCCATGGAGGACGAGGCCAGGCAAAAGCAGATGATGCTGGGCGGCCTGGGGGCTATCTCCCTGTTTGTGGCGGCGCTGGGCATCACCAACACCATGATCATGTCCATCTCCGAGCGCATGCGGGAGATCGGCATCATGAAGGCACTGGGCTGCTTTGTGAAGGATGTGCGGGCGGTGTTCCTGTTGGAGGCCGGCTTCATCGGCCTCATCGGCGGCATCCTGGGCATCATCATCAGTTTCTCGGTCTCCGTCGCCATGAACCTGACGCGAAGCGGCGTGAGCCTTGAGAGCTGGGAGGGTATTGTCGACGCCCTGGTGGTGCCCGGCAGCCGCATCTCGGTGATCCCCCTGTGGCTGACTGGCTTTGCGCTGGTTTTCTCGGTTCTCATCGGCCTGGGCTCGGGCTATTACCCGGCCTCAAAGGCCGTGCGCATCTCGGCGCTGGAGGCCATCAAGCACGAATAAAAATACTGCGGGATGATCATTTTCATTTCCCAAAACGCCTCTTATCATGTATAATGGCCCGGAGTGCGACCTTGGGAGGATGTATGCAGAAAAAAATCGCGGTTTTGACCAGCGGCGGCGACAGCCCGGGCATGAACGCCGCGGTGATGGAGGTGGCGCGCTCGGCCGCCAAGGCCGGCATGCACCTGGTGGGCGTGAAGCATGGCTTCAACGGCCTGATCGGCAAGTTTGCCAAACCATCTGATAACTATACCATCCTGTCCCAGGACACGGTGCTGGACATCGCCGATCTGCCGGGCACCTACCTGCGCACCGCCCGCTGCCAGGAGTTTTATGAGCCGGAGTATCAGCAAAAAGCGGTTGAGTTTCTGACCAAGCTGGGCGTGGTGGGCCTGGTGGTCATCGGCGGGGACGGCTCCTTTCACGGCGCGCAGAAGCTCAGCCAGCTGGGCATGCCCTGCATCGGCATCCCCGGCACCATTGACAACGACCTGGAATACTCCGAGACCTCCCTGGGCTTTGACACGGCGGTGAACGTGTGCATGGAGGCGGTGCGGGCCATCCGGGCCACCTCCCGCTCCCATGACAGGCCGGCGGTGGTGGAGGTGATGGGGCGCAACTGCGGCGACATCGCCATGCAGACCGCCATGTCAACCGGCGCTGAGGTGGTGATCGTGCCCGAGGTGGCCGGGTGGGAAGTGGACCAGATCGCCCAGCGGCTTTCAAGCCTCATCGCCCGGGGCAACACCCGCGCCACCATCGTGGTGGCTGAGGGCGCATGGAAGGTGATGAAACCCTTTGATGTCTACACCTTTCTAAAGCCCTATAAGCAGGTGTTTGAGGGGGAGCCCATGACGGCCGCCCGCTTCGCCTCCATCCTCAAGCGCAAGTGCGACGCCGAGGTCAGGGCCAATGTCATCGGCTACACCCAGCGCGGGCATGAGCCCACCGCCCAGGACGCCTCCTTCGCCTTTGAGGCGGGCAACATGGCGGTGGAGCTGCTCAAAAGCGGCATCGGCAACGAGGTCATCGGCGTCCGGCACGGCCGGGTTTTCCATATGGGGCTTGACCGGGCGCTGGAGGTAAGGCCGCAGTTCAAAAGGCATCTGTTTGACCTGGTGAACAGCCTCTAAAGCGGGCTGCACCGTTCTGGTTAAGGCGGGGCGTTCCCCCGCATTTTATTGGCGTAACCTTTTATTATCATGTGGAGGTGACAGGAGTTGGGCTATCAAACACCGTGGTGGATGGTTGTGCTGCTGGGGATGGGCATTGTGTTCATCGGCCTGGGGCTGTTGGTGCTGCTGTGCACCCTGATGCGCCTGGTTTTGCACCGGGAGGAGGCGGCACAGGCCGCTCCCCAGGCTGTGGCGACCGCGGCGCCTGAGGTGACCGGCGCGGCGCGCCAGAAGCTGCTGGCGGCGGTGACAGCTGCCATCGCGGAGGCGGAGGGCACGGACGCCCCCGGGTTTAGGATTGTATCATTTGAGAGGAGACAACAGGCATGAAGAAGTACAGGGTGATTGTGGACGGACAGGAATATGAGGTGGGCATCGAGCCGCTGGACCAATCGGAATTAAAGGCGCCAGCACCGGCTGCGGCCCCGGCCCCCGCACCTGCGCCCGCGGCAGGGGATGAGCAGGTATTAAGCCCCATGCCCGGCAACATCCTCTCGGTGAATGTGAAGGCCGGAAGCGCCGTTAAAAAGGGCGAGGTGCTGATGGTTCTGGAAGCGATGAAGATGGAAAACGAGATCATCGCCCCCCGGGACGCCACGGTGGCCAGCGTCAGCGTGGCCAGCGGTGCCGCGGTTGACACCGGGGCGCTCCTGTGCACATTGCGCTAAGGGCGAGCCAATGGAAAAAGTTTTGGAGTTTTTGAAGCAAACCGGTTTTTATTTGCTGGCAGCGGAGTGGAAGTCACTCCTGATGGTAGGCGTGGCCTGCCTGCTGCTGTACCTGGCCATCGGGAAGAAGTTTGAGCCGCTGCTGCTGCTGCCCATCGCCGTGGGCATGCTGCTGTCAAACCTGCCGGGGGCGGGCGTCTACCATGCAGAGCTGTTTGCGGACGGCAAGATAGACTGGGCGAACTTCACCCGCCTGGGTGGGCTGCTGGACTATCTGTACCTGGGGGTCAAGCTGGGCATCTATCCCTGCCTGATCTTTATCGGCGTGGGCGCGATGACCGACTTCGGGCCCCTGCTTGCCAACCCCAAGAGCCTGATGCTGGGCGCCGCGGCCCAGGTGGGCATTTTCATCACCTATGTGGGTGCAGTGCTGCTGCTGGGCTTCACGCCCAACCAGGGCGGCGCCATCGGCATCATCGGCGGGGCTGACGGCCCCACGGCGATCTTCATCGCCACCCGCCTGGCGCCTGAATTGCTGGGTCCTATCGCGGTGGCGGCCTATTCCTATATGGCGCTGGTGCCGGTGATCCAGCCGCCCATCATGCGCGCGCTCACCACGCCGGATGAGCGGGCCATCCAGATGAAGGAGCTCCGGAAGGTATCGCGGCTTGAAAAGATCGTTTTCCCCATCCTGGTGACGATATTCGTCGGCTTGCTGCTGCCCTCTGCCACGCCGCTGATTGGCAGCCTGATGTTTGGCAACCTCCTCAGGGAGAGCGGGGTGACCGAGCGGCTCAACAAAACCGCGCAGAACGAGCTGATGAACATCACCACCATCTTCCTGGGCCTGTCGGTGGGCGCCACGGCCACGGCCAGCGTGTTTCTCACCTGGTCCACCATCAAGATCCTGCTGCTGGGCGTGTTTGCCTTCAGCGTGGGCACCTCAGGCGGCGTCCTGCTGACCAAATTCATGAACCTGTTCCTGAAGGAGAAGATCAACCCGCTCATCGGCTCAGCCGGTGTGTCGGCGGTGCCTATGGCCGCCCGGGTGTCCCAGGTGGAGGGCCAGCGGGCCCGGCCTGGCAACTTCCTGCTGATGCACGCCATGGGCCCCAACGTGGCGGGCGTGATCGGCTCCGCGATTGCGGCGGGCGTGTTTATCGCGCTGTTTGGCTAAGGGAGGGCAGAGATGAGCGAAAAGAAAAAACTGTTTGTGACAGAGACCATATTGCGGGACGCCCACCAGTCGCTGGCGGCCACCCGGATGCGCACAGAGGAGATGCTGCCGGTGGCAGGGCTGCTTGACGAGATCGGCTACTGGTCCCTGGAGTGCTGGGGCGGCGCCACCTTTGACAGCTGCCTGCGGTTCTTGAACGAGGACCCCTGGGAGCGGCTGCGGCAGCTGAGAAAGGCCATGCCCAACTCCAAGCTGCAGATGCTCCTGCGGGGGCAGAACCTCCTGGGCTACAAGCATTACGCCGACGACGTGGTGGATGAGTTCGTGCGGCTGACGCTTAAAAACGGCATCGACGTGGTGCGGGTGTTTGACGCGCTCAACGACATGCGAAACCTGGAGACCGCCATCCGCAGCGTGAAGAAATATGGCGGGATCTGCGAGGCCTGCTTCAGCTATACCACCAGCCCCGTGCACGATGAGGCCTATTTTGTGGCCCTGGCCCGGGAGATGGAGGAGGCGGGGGCGGACACCATCTGCATCAAGGACATGGCCGGGCTGCTGCTGCCCAGCGCTGCCGCAAGCCTGGTGAAGGAGCTGAAAAAGCACATCACTGTGCCCATCCACCTGCACACCCACAACACCGCCGGCACCGGCACCCTCACCCTGATGGAGGCGGCCTGGGCAGGGGTGGACATTGTGGACTGTGCGCTGTCCCCCCTGGGCAGCGGCACCTCCCAGCCCGCCACCGAATCCCTGGTGGCAGCCCTGCAGGGCACCTCCCGGGACACGGGGCTGAATCTCAAGAAACTCACCCAGGCCGCCGCCTATTTCCAGGGCGTGGCCCAGCGCCTGGTGGATGAGGGCTTCTTTGTGCCAGGGCAGGTATTAAGGCCGGATGTGAAGGCGCTGATCTACCAGGTGCCTGGCGGGATGCTGTCAAACCTGCTCTCCCAGATGAAAAACGCCAATGCGATGGACAAGTATGAAGAGGTGCTGGCGGAGGTGCCGCGGGTACGGGCGGACTTCGGCTACCCGCCGCTGGTGACGCCCACCAGCCAGATCGTGGGCACCCAGGCGGTGCTCAACGTCCTGCAGGGGGAGCGCTACCGCTCCTTCACCAAGGAATCCCGAGCGCTGCTAAAAGGCGAATATGGCAGGTTGCCGGGGGAGATCAACCAGGACATCCAGCGCATGGCGCTGGGCGACGAACCGCTGATCACCCAGCGTCCGGCTGACCTGATCGGGCCGGAGCTGGAGAAGTTCCGGGAGGAGAGCCGGGAGTTTGCCAGGAGCGAGGAGGATGTCCTCAGCTATGCCCTCTTCCCCCAGGTGGCGGAGAAGTTCCTCCGGGAGCGCAACGCCGGCGGCGCTCCAAAACCTGCCCCGGCCGCCACTGACCAGGGGCCGCGCGTCCTGTATGTGCAGGACAGGGCATAAGGAGGGAAGCCATCAGCCGTCAAAGCGGGGATAAGCCCGCCCATCAGCACAGGCATCCCGATCCCGGGCCCCAGGAAGGGCCCACCATCCGCGCGGCCTTTGAGGAATACCTGCAAACCGGCGCGGAACGCTATGCGGGGCAGGGCATGGACCGGATTGCTGCCCGGCTGACCAAATTCCTGCAGCAGGAGGACGCCCGGGATCTCGGGCTGTCCTCCTTGTTTTGTCTGGACGAGTTTGTGCTGGCCTCCCAGGGCGACAAGCGCCGCAGCGCCGAGATGGTGATGCGCTTTTATGCCTATCTGGACAGGCGCTATGGATATGCTTTTGACAGCGTTCTGGAGGGGGTGCGGCTGATTGACAACCCCACCCAGCGCCAGATCGAGATGGTGAAATACCTCCACGAGCCCCGCAGCCGGGCCGAGGTGGCCAGGCATTTTGGCATGGAGCCCCGCACCATCCGGAAAGACCTGCAGCAATTGGCCCAGGGCACCCAGTTTCTGGGCGTGGAATTAAAGGCGGAGTTCTCGGGCCGGGATTTGCGCTATCGTTCCTCCCTCCACCCGGTCTTTGTGGTGATGAATCTGTCCCAGGCCTATGCCGCCACGGTGGGCCTGCTGAAGCTGCTGGAAGCGGGTAGCGAGCAGTACGCCTTTTATGAGCAGCTGGCAGCCAATGTGTATGCCCAGCTGAGCGACTATGCCAAAAGCAGGCTCAGGGAGCAGGCGCCCCGAGAAGCGGCGCGGCTGGAAGCCCTGGGGCTGCGCATGACGCCGGAGTGGGAATCCCACCGGAAAAGCGCGGCAAACAGGCTACTGTACCTGGTGAAATCCGGCCAGCCCGCCACCCTCTCGGTCTACCGGCATGGGGAAGAGCAAACCTTCCGCCAGGCCCGGCTGGAGTGGGTGCGCCAGGACAGCTACCGGGTTCACCCCCGGCAGGGCAGCCCTTTCTCCATTAAGGAGGCGGATCTGCTGGCGATTGAGGAGCTGGACTACCGCTGAGAAAACGCCCTTTTAACTGATGCAGAATCATACCCCAGATAGAAAAGCGGCACGCGAGTTGCCTGTGTTGTTACCCCTTGATTTGTTATTATTTAGCTAATAAATCAAGGAGGGAAAAACCATGAGACAGAAACTGAATTTGAAACGCATCCCCCACGACCAGCCGGACTTCCCCGGCATGGACGCCCAGATCGACCGGCTGAAGCGCCTGGTGTTCAACCCCCACCTGTGGGAGGGCGAGCAGCCCGCCCTGTGGCTGGGGGAAATCCTGGCCTTCCAGGCAGAAGACGGCAGCTTTGCCCTGGTGGACAGCCCCCGGATTGAAAGCGATGCCCGGGTGAGCTACTATTACGAGCCCAGCTACCTGTGCTGCGCCTTGCTGATGCGGGAGGCACTGCGCCATCCCGCGCTGGATCAGGAGGTGAGCAAGGCGCTGCAGCGCGGCCTGGCCTTTTGCTGCGGGCGGGGCCTTCAGGGGCACGGGTTTGAGAGCGAGCAGGGCGAGGAGCGGGCCATGGGCTGGTTTTTGACCTGCGGGCTGGAGGATTTTTTGCTGTCCTACCCGGAGCTGGCGCCGGAATTCACCCAGCTGACCCGGCAGTTGCTGGAAGAATGGACCCGGGTCTTTGTCTACGGCAGCCTGATGAGCACCGGGATACGCCATCAAGCCCTGCACATGGCCGTATACCAGGGCCAGGGGCACATCCAGGGCTATACCCTCTACGATCTGGGGCCCTACCCCGCAGCCAGGCAGGGGGGTCATGGCAGCGTGCAGGGAGAGGTGTATCAGGTGCACCGGCTGACGTTGGGGCGGCTGGATGAGATCGAAGGCGAGGGGCGGCTGTTTCGCCGTTATCCAGCGCTTGTACACGGCGAACGGTTCATCCTGCATGCGGAGGTGTACCTGTATGCGGATGAGGCGCAGGGTGCTCGGGTGGTTGATGAGGCCAGCCAGCCCTATGGCCCCCCTCGGGATGATCTGGTCTGGTACGCTGCCTATGGCACCAATATCGATGAAAAGCGTCTGGGCTATTACATCAAAGGGGGCAGATATGAGGTGAACGGCAAGCATTATAAAGGCTGCCGGGACAAGGCCCCGCCCATCCAGACCATGCCTGTCACCCTGTGCTATGAGCGCTATTTTGCCAAGCGATCCCCCAGCTGGGGCTTGCAGGGCGTCGCCTTTCTGGACATGGCGCAGCCCGGAAACACCCCTGGCCGCGCCTACCTGATCACCCGAGAGCAATATCAGGATATCCAGCAGCAGGAAGGCCCCGGGTGGTACCATGAGGATGTTCTGCTGGGCAGCTACCATGGAATTCAGGTGCGCACCCTGACCCATGGCCAGCGGATTTCCCCAGAGACCGAGCCTTCCCAGCGATACATGGAGGTGATCAAGGGGGCGGCCTGGAGCCTGTTTGGGCAGGACCGGGCTGTATTTTGAGGCGGCGGGAACATGTGCCCCGGGCCATGGCAGGCAAAGGCCCTCGCGGATAAACCCGCGAGGGCCTTTGTACAGCAGCTGGTTTGATGCCCCTGCTTATGACCGGGAGGCTTTCCGCCTTCGGCCCAGAAAGAGCCACAAGGCCAGCGCCAGCATCACGGCGCCCCGGGCGAAATAGGCGGCGGCAAGGGCATCGCCCTGGGCTGTCATGTGGTAATCGATGAAGTTGAACAGGGCGTGAAAAAGCATCAGCACCGGAATATGCTCAAGCAGCAGAGCAATTTCCGCTGCCAGCCAGCCGAATATCAGGGCGCTGAGCACTGTGAGGGCCACCATCAGGGCAGAGCGGGCCATCAGGGCCGAAGAGGCGTGTCCCAACCCAAACAGCAGGCTGGAAGCCACCACCGCGCCGCCGGTGCTGAAGGATTTTTGCAGCAGGTGCAGGATGAGGCCGCGGAAGTACAGCTCTTCTGCCAGGCCCACCGTGAGGGTGAAAAACAGGGTGGCCAGGCAGAGGGCAGGGGCGGTGAAGGCGATGCCGGTCACCAGCGCCGGCAGAAAAACCAGCAGCAGCGGCAGGCCGTAATAGAAAGCGGCGAAGCCCGCGCGGGATCCGCCCTGAAGAAGCAGATCCCGTTTGCTGATCCGCTTCCAGCGGCCGTACAGGAGGAGGGGAATCAGGCTCAGCAGCATAAAGGCGGCCTGCAACAGGCGGGAAGCGGGGCCGTCCAGGTGATTGACGACCGCGATCACCCCTGAAACAACCGGGAAGGCGATGATGACAAGCGTCCAGAGCGCGGCTTTCAGGAGGCTGCGGAGTTTTCCCGGTGCGCCCGCATTATTCAAGGCCGATATACACAATATCCGTCAGCCGCCTGCCGCCCTTGTAGGGGGCGTTGATGACCTCGCCGTTGAACCACAGGATGGCGGACTGGCCCCCATCCAGATTGTAGGCGGTCTGGCAGCCCAGATCCTTCATCAGCTGGCTGAGGGCCTCGATGGTCAGACCGCGGTTTTTGCCGCTGCGGCCATCAGCCACCACAAACACATAGTGCCCCGGGGCGATGTAGCCCAGGGCCGAGCGGGGGTTGGCCTGGCGGATTTTGGAGTCGGACTTGGTGATCACCTCGCCTGATTCCAGCAGCTGGGGGCCAAAGAGGAAGGAATGCCAGATGCCGCCGGTCTCAAGCACCGCGTTCAGGTCCATCTCCCGGCGCTTGTAGGTGGCCATCCGGCCGTCCGCGAGGATCAGGCAGTTGTCCCGCACACGGTTCTCGCTTTTGCGGTAGAGGGTGCCGTTGGCCACCACCAGGCCCGCGTCAAGGAGGCTGGCATAGTCCCCGGTCATGGCCAGGATGGCCTTGCTGTCCCCGGCGATGGTTTTCACCGAGCGCATGTTGCCCTTCCATTTGTCAAGGGCAAAGGCGCGCCTTAAGTACTGGACGGAGGAGACATAGATCTCCGCTACCGCGATGTCGGTCTTGTGCTCCTCCAGGCGGGATTTGGTGATTTTGATGTTGATATGCTCACTCTGGTAGCTGTCGTCCGTGATGATGGGCGCGGCCCCGGCTTCCAGGAAGGTGCCCTCAGGCGCATTGGCCCTGAGGTCTGTGAGGGCGGAAACCGGCGTGATCTCATCAGCCGCCTGGGCAGGATGAGCGCCTGGCAGCAGGGTGAGGAGGGCCAGCATCAGGATGATGGCGCGGATGTATCTTTTCATGGTTCCCTTTCCGGTGCGTGGAATAGCAGGCGTTGCCTGCGCAGCACATTGTACGCTTTTTCCGCAGGCAGAACAAGCCTTGCCGATCTACACCGGGATGTAGCCCTCCAGATTCTTCCGGTCATATGGGCCTGTTTTCAATAGCTGCTCCATGGCGAAAACCGCGTGAGTGCCGGTTTCCCTGTGCTGGCGGCCCACCTTTTGGGGCACCGCCTGGGGGGTGACATAGGCCACCCGGTAGGTTTTGTCCGGGGCCACCTCATCCTCCCCGGCAAAAACCCGCTGGATGCGCTGGCCATAGGGGTTTTCCAACTTGAAATAGATCAGAAGGCCGCTGTTTCGTTTGATGTAGCCTCCCATCTGCTTGAAGGGCGTGGGGGAGAAGGTGCTCTCCAGGTTGTCCTCAAGCATCTGGACCATCTCCTGGCCTGTCATCTCCGCCGTCATGACCATGGGGTCCATGGGCACGATGTGGTAGAGGTCCCGCCTGGTGAGGCGGCCCTTTTTGATGGCGCCGCCATAGCGCCAGCCGTTGGAAAAGGCGATGGGAAGGCCGGTTGTATGCCGCATGGCGTCCAGCAGCAGATAGTCCATCGTGCCATAGAAGGAGCTGGCCCGGTGCAGATCGATTTTTGTGCGGCCCACCGTTTCATCCAGAAAGGCTTTGTATTGGTTGAGCACCGGGTCTTTGTGCAGCTGGGCCAGCATGCCCCGGTCCTGGGGGACGGAGGTGTCAAGCACGGTGTACTCGTGCTGAATATCGGCAATTCTTTTGTTCTCCACCCTAAGCCGCAAAAAGCCCATGGCGGAGGCCAGGGCCCCGGACTGGATGATGTAGGCGCTTCCCACCTTCTGCGGGTGGCGCACCCGGTTGTGGGTGTGGCCGGAGAGGCACAGGTCGATGCCCGCCACCTGCTCCAGCAGGGCGATGTCCTGAGGATAGCCCAGGTGGGAGAGCAGGATGACCAGGTCAGCGCCCCTTTTGCGCAGCGCCAGGGCATGCTTTTTGGCTTCGGCGATGCCATCGGTGAAATCCGCCCCCTCCCAGAACACCGGGGGCATGTTTTTCTGGATGATGTTGGAGGCGATGCCGATGATGCCCACCTTCAGCCCGTTTTTTTCAAGCATGGCGGTGGGCTTGAAAAACAGCTTTTTTGTTCCCGCGTGGTACACATTGGCCGCCAGGATGGGGTAGCCCAGCTCTGTCTCCAGGCCTTTGAGATGCCTGGGGGTGTAGGCGGCGTCCCAGTGGAAGGTCATGGCGTCAATGCCCAGGGCCTTCAGGTAGGGCAGCATCACCCGGCCTTTGGTCTTAATCGCCTCATAGCTGCCGTGAAGGGTGTCGCCGTTGTCAAACACCAGCACTTCTTCCGGGTATTGCTGGCGGTAAGCCTTGATTTTGGTGAGGATGCGGGGGTAGCCGCCCAGGGTTTCCACCTGAAAGCCGCCGGGGGTGTAGCGCGCATCGCCGTGGGGGAACAGGTTGGCATGGGTGTCGTTGATCTGCACAATGCTGAGGGTTTTGGACATGCTGACACTCCTTTCTGCATAGTGAGAGTATACCCGGGCCGCTGTTTAGGGATATAGAAAAATGGATATATAATGGTTGCCGGGCAATGCCCGGGATTACCATGCCAAGGAGACTTTTTTTATGTTGAAGATCGCAATCATCACCGGCAGCGTCAGGCCCACCCGGGTGAACGAGCAGGTGGCCAGGTGGGTGCTGACAGAGGCGCAAAAGCGCGGTGACGCCGAATATACGCTGGTGGACATCAAAGACTTTGATCTGCCGCTGCTGGACGAGGCGCTGCCTGCGGGCTATGGCCAGTATGCCAACGCGCATACCAAGAAGTGGGCGGATACCATCAGGCCCTTTGACGGTTTTGTCTTTGTGACGCCTGAGCATAACCACTCCACCAGCTCCGCGCTTAAAAACGCGCTGGATTATCTGTTTGCCGAGTGGAACAACAAGGCGGTGGGCTTTGTGAGCTATGGCAGCGCCTATGGCGTGCGCGCGGTGGAGCACCTGCGCCAGATCGCGGGGGAGCTGCAGCTGGCCGATGTGCGCACCGGCGTTCAGATGAGCCTGTTCACCGACTTCACCGACAACAGCACGGTCTTCAAGCCTGACCCCAGGCATCTGGACACGCTCAAGGAAATGTTGGATCAGCTTGTAGCCTGGAGCGGGGCGCTAAAACCCCTGCGCAAGGGGGCATAAAAATGGCGAAGATCACCCTGTATCATTTTGAAGGCTGCCCCGCCTGCCAGGACGCCAAGGCCTGGATCGCCCAGCTGCAATCCGAGAAGCCGGAGCTGAAAAACGCTGTGATTGAGATGGTGGATGTGCACAAAACCCCCGGGTTCAAGGCGCCCGCCCCCTTCCAGTATGTGCCCACCTTCTTTGTGGATGAGCGCAAGGTGCTGGAGGGCAATGTGTCCAAGGACAAGGTGGAATACCTGATGCGCGCTGTGCTGCAATAAAGGCGCATTTGACCATGAAAAGTTGGGGCCGCCGAGACAATCCGGCAGCCCCACCCTTTTTTTGATATGAAGGAAGGATCCCGGGGGCGTTACCGCCCCCGGGGGAGGTGCGGGAGTTGATTACTGATAGGCTTTGACGATGATGGGCGTCAGGTTAAAGCTTTTGGCCCCCGGGCCCAGCTGGCCCAGGTCACCCTTGCCCCAGCCCAGGTATTCACCGCCCAGGGTTTTGGCGATGGCGAAAGAGAAACCGGAGCGGACAGAAAGGACATCGCTGAGCATCTGGACGGGGGCGTTGCGCTGCACCTTGTCACCCACGCCTAATTGCCCAAGGTCGTTGCGCCCAAAGGCGTAGAGGAGGTTGTCCTGGGTGATGACAAAGGTCTGGTAGTCGCCCAGCGCCACGCTGCGCACGCCGGTCATGATGAGCTGGGGCGTGTTGAAGGACTGGCCCACCGCTGCGTCGCCCATGCCCAACTGGCCATAGGCGTTGTCCCCCCACATATAGAGGCTGCCGTCTGTGGTGACAGCCGCCGCGTGGAAGTCCCCGATGTCCATGGTGACCACGTTTTCCAGGCCCATCAGGACGGGGGTGGCGGCATAGTCCACGCTCCAATCAAGGCAGAGCTGACCTTTGGTGTTTTCCCCCGCCATCCAGAAGCTGCCATCCTGCAGCAAAAAGGCGCTGTTGCGCTCGCCGGCGAAGATCTGGGCGACGTTTGTGAGGGAGGGCACAGGCGTGGGTGCATACTGGTTTTTCATGTGGCCCAGGGCCAGCTGCCCCCGGGCGTTGCGGCCCCAGGCCCAGACTGTGCCGTTTTGATCCAGGGCAAAGCTGCTCTCGTCCCCGGCTGCAATCTGCACGATATGGCGCAGCTGCGGCAGGTGGGTGGGGGTAAGGACATCCAGCCCGTCCGCCAAGCCGTTGCCCACCTGGCCATAGGCGTTGCGCCCCCAGGCGAACACGTTGCCGTGGGCGTTTAAGGACAGGCTGTGCCAGAAGCCCAGGGAAACCTGGGTGACAGACAGGGTGGCGCGGGTCATCCCATAGACGCTGTCGCCCCGGCCCTCCTCATTGGGGGCGACGCCCGCCTGCCCATAGGCGTTCCAGCCCACCATGTAGAGATTGCCCTTGGCGGTGATAAAACCGGCGTGGTTGCTGCCGCAGGCATAGCCCAGGCTGTCTTCAGAAAGCGCGGGAGCGGCAGAGAGCAACAGGCACAGGGCTGTGATGATGCCAAGCCATTTTTTCATTGGAATGCTCCTTTATCTGCGGTTGTCAGGAAAAACGTTGATCAGGATATGCCCATTATACGCAAAGGCCGGCGCCGTTGCAATTGGTGGCCGGGCTTTGCTTCCGCCGGGGAAGCGCTGATTTGTCAAAACCCCGGTCCGGGGATATAATGGCGCCAATCTATATTGCTGGAGGGGACAATGGACTGGGTGGAGCTGGCGGTGGAGACCACAAGCCTGGGGGCCGAGGCGGTATCGGCGCTGTTGGTGGACGCGGGCGCCCTGGGCACTCAGATCATCGACCGGGCGGATGTACCGGGGCCGGAGGCGCTGAGGATGACCTGGGCGCTGATGGATGAGGACCTCATCCGGCAGATGCCGGAAGCTGTGGTGGTAAAGGCCTGGTTCCAGACGCCTGAAGAGGCGCAGCAGGCTGCCGATGCTGTGACCAGGCTAAAAGAGACCGCGGATTATGATGCGGGCAGCCTGGCATTAAGCCACAGCGCCATCAAGGACGAGGCCTGGGCGGAGAGCTGGAAGAGCCATTTTCACCCCATCCAGGTGGGGCGCTTTGTGATCCAGCCCAGTTGGGAGGCCTATGCGGCCAAGCCCGGGGAGCTGGTGATCGACATGGACCCGGGCATGGCCTTTGGCACCGGCTGGCATGAGACCACCCGGCTGTGCCTGATGCTGATTGAAAGGCACTACCAGGGCGGACGGGTGCTGGACGTGGGCACGGGATCGGGCATCCTGGCGCTGGCCATGGGGAAGCTGGGGGCCAGGGAGGTGCTGGCGGTGGACATCGACCCGGGGGCGGTGAAGGCGGCCCGGGACAACGCGGCGAAAAATGGCCTTGAGGAGGCGGTGCGCGTGGTCCAGGGGGACCTGACCCAGGGCGTCAGCGGGCCCTTTGCCTTTGCCTGTGCCAACATCCTGGCGGATGCCATCATCCTGCTGGCGCCTGATCTGCGCCCGCTGATGCAGGAAGGCGGCGTTTTTGTGGCTTCCGGCATCATCGCGGACCGGGGGGAGGATGTGGAGCGGGCCCTTGCCAGGGGCGGCTGGAGATTGGTGGACCGGGTGCAGGAGGGCGAGTGGCTGGCCTTCGCCTTTGGGTGCTGATATGCCGATATTTTTTCCTGAGCGTGAAGAAAACGGGCTGGCGCTGCTGTCAAAAGAGGACAGCCATCACGCGATCAAGGTGTTGCGGCTGCGCCCGGGCAGCGCCGTGCAGGCGGCGGTTGGCGGCAAGCGTTTCGCGGGGCAATTGACGCTGCAGGGGGAGCTGGCCGGCGTGAAGCTGGCCCAGGAGCTGCCCTCCACCGAATCCCCCGTCCGGGTGACGCTCTACCAGGGCCTGCCCAAGGGGGACAAGCTGGAAACGGTGGTGCGCGCGGCCACGGAGCTGGGAGCCTGCGCCATTGTGCCCTGCTTGTTCACCCGCTGTGTGGTGAAGACAGCGGCGGGGCTGGAGACGAAAAGGCAAGCGCGGCTGCAGAAAATTGCCCGGGAGGCGGCCATGCTGTCTTACCGCACGGCGCTGCCTGAGATCGGGGAATTGCTGCGCTTTGAGGCGCTGTGTGAGCGGCTCAAAGCCCACCAACTGGCTCTGGTGCCCTGGGAGGAGGCCGCGGGCGGGCTCATGCCCGGCCTGCACGGCGATGTCCATGACATCGCCCTGGTGATTGGCCCTGAGGGCGGCATCACAGCGGATGAAATCGCCCGGCTGCCCGCCACCCCCATGAGCCTTGGCCCCCGCATCCTGCGCACGGAGACAGCGGGGGCGGCGGCAATCGCGATGATGATGGCGCGGATGGGGATAGGCTGAATGGATCAAGCGAAAAAAACCGTGGCCTTTTTGACCCTGGGCTGCAAGGTGAACCAGTATGACAGCCAGGCGATGCTGGAGAAGTTTCAGGCGGCGGGCTATGAGCAGGTGGATTTTGGCGGGATGGCCGATGTATATGTGGTAAACACCTGCGTGGTGACAGCGGTTGGCGAGCAGAAGAGCCGCCAGATGCTGGGCAGGGCCCGGCGCAGGAACCCTGCGGCCCAGCTGGTGGCGGCGGGCTGTCTGGCGCAAAAGGATGCGGACAAGCTCAAGGGCTTGGGCGTGCGCCTGGTGGTGGGCAACCAGCACCGGGCCAGGGTGGTGGAGCTGCTCCAGGAGGCGGTGGAGAAGGACCAGCAGCTGGTGGCGGTGGAGGGCATCACCAAGATCCCCTATGAGCAGCTGTCCATCAGCCGCCAGGAGGGGCGCAGCCGTGCCAACCTCAAAATCCAGGAAGGTTGCGACCGGTTTTGTGCCTATTGCATCATCCCCTACGTCAGGGGCACCATCCGCTCCAGAACGCCCGGGGACATCGCGGCGGAGGCACAGCGCCTGGCAGAGGCCGGTTACAGGGAAATGGTGCTCACCGGCATCCACCTGTCAAGCTATGGCCGGGACCTGGCGGACGCCACGCTGCTTGACGCGGTGCGGGCCATCGCCGGGGTACCGGGCATTGACCGCATCCGCCTGGGATCCTTGGAGCCTGTGATTGTAAACCGGGGCTTTGCCCAGGCGCTAGCCGAAATCCCCCAGGTCTGCCCTCAGTTTCATCTGTCGCTCCAGTCAGGCAGCGACACGGTGCTTGGCCGCATGCGCAGGCGCTACACGGCGGCAGAATACCATGAGGCCGCCCGGCACCTGCAAGCCGCTTTCCCCGGCTGCGCCCTCACCACCGATCTGATGGTGGGCTTCCCCGGGGAAACACAAGGTGAATTTGAGGAATCCCTGGCTTTTTGCCGGGCGGTGGGCTTTGCCAAGATGCATGTGTTCCCCTTTTCCCGGCGGGCTGGCACCGCGGCAGACAAAATGCCGGGGCAATTGCCCCGGGCGGTGAAGGCCCAGCGCGCCCGGGAGGCCATCGCGCTCTCAGGGGAATTATCCCGGGCGTATCGCGAGCGGCTTATCGGCGCCCGGCTGCGGGTGCTGTTTGAAACCCAAGACGGGCAGGAGGCCCGGGGCCACAGCCCCCAGATGATCGAGGTCAAGGCCCGGGGCGGGGTGCCGGGGGAGATGATGGATGTGGTGATTACAGGGCTTGAGGATGAAGGATTGACCGGAGACCTGTGCTAAAGGATAAGGAGGAAAACATGAAGGATTGTTTGTTTTGCAAGATCATCGCCGGGGAGATTCCCTCCCAGAAGGTGTATGAGGATGAGCGGGTGCTGGCCTTTCGGGACATCAACCCCCAGGCGCCCACCCATGTGCTGATTGTGCCCAAAATGCACCTTTCGGGGCTGGACGGCCTGGAGGAGGCGGGGGATGACACCCTGGCGGCCTGCCTGCGCGCCGCCCACCTCATCGCCAGCCAGGAGGGGGTGGCCTACAGCGGCTACCGCCTGGTGTCCAACTGCGGCCCCCACGCCTGTCAGAGTGTGAACCACCTGCACTTCCATGTGCTGGGCGGCAAACAGCTCAGCGACCGGATGGATTAAAACTCCGTCTTTTTATAGAAGTGCCGGCTGGTCTGCATGGAAATGCACATCAGCCCCAGGCATATGACAAACAGCACCGGCAGGGACCAGCTTCTTAGGGCAGATGCCATAGAGGCCAGGGCGGTTTTAACATCCGTCTCAATCCCCAACCACTGGGGCAGCCGCTGGGGCAGGATGATGATGGCCAGATAGATAAGCATCGACAGCACACCGCTCCATTTGGGGCTGATATAGGCGGCTGGCAGCATGATGGCGCAGTACAAGACCCCCAGTATGGCAGGCATCAGAAAGTGTATCCATAAAGGGAAGGGCAGCGCCACGCCAAACAGCGTCGTCACCCAGATGAGTATGCACTGATATAGCGGATACAGCAGCACACAGCCGAAGTAAAAGGCATATTTAGCCGTGACAACATTCCCCCGCCTAAGGGGCAGGCTGCCCAGCAGCAGGTTTTCCTTTCCCGCGCACAGACCCGGCCGGGTGAGGTTGTACATCAGGTGGATATACATCAACTGCATAAACAAAGTGAAAAACAGGAAGGCCTCTGGCTTGTCCAGGCCGATGGGGAGGATGAGCAGCCCGAAGGCCAGGGCCAGACCATGCACCCAACGGGTGAGGAGGCAGTCTTTACAGATCAACGCTTTCATGCGGGCCTCCTTTGCTGAGCCCGGGGCAGCCCCAGGGCCAGCACCAGAGAAAGTAGGAAGACTGCCAAACCAATCACCAGGCACAGGGGCAGGCTTAGCCCCGGCAGGAAAACGTTTTCAGGGCCCCGGTAAAACACCGGCAGCAGGGACAGCGCCATCATCAAGGCAACTGCCAAAAGCCGGGCGATGTCATCAGGAACCCTCAGAAACAGGAGGGCGATCATGCCGCCTAACCCAATCCCCAGGGACAGGCCCTTGGACAGGATGAACTGGGGGAATGGCCCGGCGCCCAATTGCCCGGCAACCAGCGTAAAGACAGCCGCAAACAACCCCGCCACGATGATGGCAACCACCTGGAAGAGAAAAAAACTGATGGCATAGTCTTTCCATGTGACTGGGAAAAGCGCCAGGGTGACCTGGGACCGGTTCACGCCTACTTCTCCACTTTGCAGGGCGAGCAGGATAAACCAAATCATAAAAGCCGGGAACACAGCGGTGTTGAAGCCGGGAAAAACAACATACAGAAGGATGGGCATCAACAACACCATGGCCAGAAGCTGGGGGGTGAGGGCCACATACTTCAGCTGTTTGATGACGAGTTTACTTAACATAGGCCCTCCCCTTGGTGTAGTAGAACATGATGTCCTCCAGGCTGGGCGCCTCCTGCACCAGATCGGTGCCGGACAAGCGTCCGCTTGATAGCCCTTCAAAACCCACCGGCGTCTGGGAGAAGCCAATGAGATCTTTTTTAAGCGCCTGGGTCAAGTCCTCTGGCCCGCCCTTGACCAGCGTGAAGCGGGTGAGCAGGCTGTCCTTCTCCTCTGAAAAGATCAGCTGGCCGCCGTGCAAAAAGGTGATGTAATCGGCCACCCGGTCCAGGTCTGAGGTGATGTGGCTGGAAAAAAGGATGCTGTTCTCTTCCAGTTGGATCACCTCATACAGGATGTCCAGCAGTTCCCGCCGGAAGATGGGGTCAAGGCCGGAGGTGGGCTCATCCATGATCAATAGCTCTGCCCCGTGGGAGAGGGCCAGGGCCAGGGAATACTTGGTTTTCATGCCCTTGGACAACTCCTTGATTTTCTTGGCCGGGTTTAGATCAAAGCGTTTGATATAGTCTTGATACTTCCCCTCGTCCCAGCACTCATAAAAGGGGCGCAGAAGGCCTGTCATCTGCTTGATGGAGAGCTGCTCATAATATACAGGCTGATCGTGCACAAAGCCGATGCGCTGCTTGATCTCCCGCTCATAGGCCACATGATCCAGGCCAAAGGCCTGGATGCTGCCACCGTCTTTGGCAATCAGGTTCATGATGAGCTTGAGGGTGGTGGTTTTCCCGGCGCCGTTTGGGCCGATGAAGCCCATGATGTAGCCCTTGGGCAGGGAAAAGCTGATGTCCCTGAGTGAAAAGGTTTTGAAATCCTTCCTGAGGCTTTTGATTTCCAGCGCGTTTTCCATGGTCATTCCTCCCACAATATGCGCAGCATCTGCGCGATTTCGTCAAATGCAAGGCCCATCAGCCTGGCCTCCAGCACCGCTTCCGACAGCTTCACCTCGATGCCGTGCAGCCGCTTCTCCCGCATCAGCGCGGTGTCCTGAGTGGCCACAAAGGAGCCCTTGCCGGGGATGGTCTCAATAAAGGCTTCCGCCTCCAACTCGTCATAGGCCCGCTTGGTGCTCACCACAGAGATGCGCAGATCCCGCGCCAGCGCCCGGATGGAGGGCAGGGCGTCGCCGGGGTTCAGGTCACCCTTCATGATGGCATCCTTGATCTGGTCGATGATCTGCTCGTAGATGTTTTGCCCCGAGGCATTGGACAGGACAATCCGCATGGCCGCTCCCCCCAACTGTTCATGAACTATATATACAGTTATCACACTTGTTTGGGCTTGTCAAGGTTTTTTCAGGCGTTTTGGAAAAAATGCTGCAGCCACAGCCCGTATTCGCGTTGGCAGATAAAAATATTTGATGCCCGATGGACATTATGACCATTCTGCCATTGTTCTTCTCCGCGATATTGGGTATAATCCAGCCATGTGGGCAAAATTTGACCCGTTAGAAGACAGCAGGAGGATGACGTGCAGGAATTTTCATGGTCTACCATACGGCGCATTGCGGACAGGCAGGCGGAGGAGATCGCCCACCGGGCGCTGATGATGGAGCGCATCCAGGCATCCGAACCCATCGGCCGGCGTTCCCTGGCCGATGCCCTGGCGCTGCCGGAGCGGGAGGTGCGCAAAGCCGCTGACGCCCTCAAGGCCGAGGGGCTGATCACGCTGACTGCCAGCGGCATGCAGCTGACCCCTGCCGGGCGCAGCCTGATGCCTGATATCCTGGCGATCTGCCAGATTTTTTCCGGCCTCCACCAGGTGGAGGATGAGCTGAAGCTGGCGCTGGGCCTGGCCGGGGTCACGGTGGTGCCCGGGGATTCGGACCAGGACCCTCACGTGCTCAGATCCCTGGGCCAGGCGGTGGCCGCCGCTGTGCGCCGGTATGTGCGGGACGGGATGATCCTGGCGGTGTCAGGCGGCACCACCATGACCGCTGCCGCCCGCGCCATGGAGCCCATGGCCCAGGGGCTGACCGTGGTGCCCGCCCGGGGCGGATTTGGCTCCCTGGCGGAGACCCAGGCGGATGCGGTGGCCAGCGAGATGGCCCGGCGCATGGGGGCCGCCTGCCGGCTGATGCACCTGCCCGAGGGCATGGATCAGGAGACGCTGTCAAAAGCCGCCAAGCTCCCCGGCGTCGCTGACACCCTGCGGATGATGCGCAGCGCCGACATGATCATCTACGGCGTGGGCCGGGCGGATGAAACCGCTGAGAAGCGGGGCCTGGAGCCCGGTCTGATGAAACTCCTGGACGAGAAACAAGCCGTGGGCGAGGTGCTGGGGGACTTCATCTGCGCGGACGGGCAGGTGGTATACCGCAGCGCCACCCTCTCGGCCGATCTGCTGGCCGACAAGCCTGACGCCACCCGGATCGTGGTCGCCAGCGGCAGCCGCAAGGCACTGGCCATCCTGGCCTCGGTGCGCAGCCGGCCGCCCCATGTGCTGGTGCTGGATGAGGGCGCTGCCAGGGCCATGCTTGAACTGATCAATCAGCCGCAGGGCGGCGCAACAATACAGGAGGCAAAACCATGAACAAGAAAACCATCCGTGACATCCCCTTGAAGGGCAAGCGGGCGCTGGTCCGGGTTGACTTCAACGTGCCCATGGACGAGGCGGGCGGCATCACCGATGACAACCGCATCCTGGGGGCGCTGCCCACCATCCGTTACCTGATGGATCAGGGGGCGAAGGTGATCCTGATGAGCCACATGGGCCGGCCCAAGGGTGCTGTGAACGCCAAATATTCCCTGGCGCCTGTGGCAAAGCGGCTGGGTGAGCTGCTGGAAAAACCCGTGCACATGGCGGGGGATGTGATAGGCCCCGATGCCGACAAGACCGTGGCGGCCCTTCATGACGGGGAAGTGGCCCTGCTGGAAAACCTGCGCTTCCATGCCCAGGAGGAGAAGAACGACCCGGATTTCGCCAGGAAACTGGCTTCCTACGGCGATGTGTATGTGAACGATGCCTTCGGCACCGCCCACAGGGCCCATGCCTCCACCGAGGGCGTGGCCCACTATTTGCCCTCAGTGTCCGGCTTCCTGATCGAAAAGGAGCTGCAGTTCATGGGCAAGGCCCTGGAAAACCCGGAGCGCCCCTTTGTGGCGGTGCTGGGCGGGGCCAAGGTATCCGACAAGCTGGGCGTGATCAACAACCTTCTGGACAAGGTGGACACCCTCATCATCGGCGGCGGCATGGCCTACACTTTTGTGAAGGCCCAGGGCGGGCAGATCGGTAAGAGCCTGCTGGAAGAGGACAAGCTGGACTATGCCCGGGAGATGCTGGCAAAAGCCAAGGCCAAGGGTGTAAACCTCCTGCTGCCTGAGGACGTGCTGGCGGCAGATAATTTTTCAAACGACGCCAGGACCCAGGTGCTGCCCATCGGCCAGATCCCGGAGGATTGGCAGGGCCTTGACATCGGCCCCAAGGCGCAGGAAGCCTTTGCCCAGGCTATCAAGGGCGCCAAAACCGTGGTGTGGAACGGCCCCATGGGCGTGTTTGAGTTTCCCACCTTTGCCAGTGGCACCAAGGCCGTGGCCCAGGCCATGGCGCAAAGCGATGCGGTTACCATCGTAGGCGGGGGCGACTCCGCGGCGGCCGTGGCCCAGCTGGGCTATGCGGATCAGATCAGCCATATTTCCACAGGCGGCGGCGCCTCCCTGGAGTTCCTGGAAGGGCTGGAGCTGCCCGGTGTGGCGGCGCTCAATGACAAATAATCGACCATCGTAGAGATAGAAAGGGACAAAATCATGCGTAAACCCGTGATCGCCGGCAACTGGAAGATGAACAAAACCCCCAAGGAGGCGGCGGAGCTGATCCAGGCCCTCAAGCCCCTGGTGAAGGATGCCAAGCCCACTGTGGTGGTCTGCGTGCCCGCGGTGGACCTGACCGAGGCCAAAAAGGCCCTGCGCGGCAGCAAGATCAAGCTGGGCGCCCAGAACGTGCACTTTGAGGCCGCCGGCGCCTATACGGGCGAGCTGTCAGCCGCCATGCTCAAGGAAGCGGGCGCGGAGTATGTGATCGTTGGCCATAGCGAGCGGCGTAGCTATTTCGGCGAGACTGATGAGACCGTCAACCGCCGCGCCACCGCCGCCCTGCGCGGGGGCCTGATCCCCATCATCTGCGTGGGCGAGACCCGCGCCCAGCGGGAGGCGGGCTACACCAACGCCCTGGTGAGCTATCAGACGCTGATCGCCCTCACCGGCTTGTCGGCTGATGAGGTAAAAAAGGTGATCATCGCCTATGAGCCAGTCTGGGCCATCGGCACCGGGCTGACCGCCAGCGATGAGGAAGCCAACGCCACCATCGGCGTCATCCGCCAGGCCGTGGCAGGCGTGTATGGCAAGCGGGTGGCCAACCAGGTGCGCATCCAGTATGGTGGCAGCATGAACCCCAAAAACGTAAAAGGCTTGATGGCCCAGCCGGAGATCGACGGTGGGCTCATCGGCGGGGCCTCGCTGAAAGCCGAGGACTTTGCCAAGGTTGTGAACTACGAAGCCTGATGGAGAGCGGGGAAAGGGGCTTTTCACAAAGCCCCTTCCTGAACCCGCCCCAAAAACGTTGAGAAGGTTTTCAGATTTAACCGTTGAATCGTCACAAAGGAGAGACCATGTCCAAGAAACTGACCGCCCTGATCATCATGGACGGCTTTGGCATCAACAACAACCCTGAGGGCAACGCCATCCTGGCCGCCGGCACGCCCAACCTGGACCGGCTGATGGCCATCTATCCCCACACCCAGATATCCGCCAGCGGGCCCGATGTGGGCCTGCCCCCGGGGCAGATGGGCAACTCCGAGGTGGGGCACCTGAACATCGGCGCCGGGCGCGTGGTGAACCAGGAGCTGATGCAGATCACCCGGGACATTGAAAGTGGCGTGCTATTTGATAAAAAGCCTCTGATCTGGGCCATGGACAGCGCCCGGGAGAAGGGCACCGCGCTCCACCTGATGGGCCTGGTGTCTGACGGCGGTGTGCACAGCCACATCAACCATCTCTTTGCCCTGATCGATATGGCCAAGGCGCGGGGGCTCCACAAGGTGTTCATCCACTGCTTGCTGGATGGCCGGGATGTGCCCCCCACCAGCGGCGCTGGCTATATCCAGCAACTGCAGGACAAGCTGCTGGATGCCGGCATCGGCCAGATCGCCACCATCCAGGGCCGCTACTGGGGCATGGACCGGGACAACATCTGGGAGCGGGTGAAGCTGGGCTATGACGCCATGGTGATGGGGCAGGGCGTGCCTGCCGCCGACCCTGTGCAAGCGGTGGCGGAGAGCTATGCCGCGGGGGTGACAGACGAGTTTGTCAGGCCTGTGGTGATCCTTCATGGCGGCCAGCCTGTGGGCGCCATCAACGCCGGTGACAGCCTGATCTGCTTTAACTTCAGACCGGACCGCATGCGCCAGCTGGTGCGCAGCTTTATCCAGGAGGATTTCCTGGGCTTCGCCCGGGGCAAAGGCTTCCTGCCGCTGCAGGTGGTGACCATGACCCAGTATGACGAGACCTTCACCGGCCTGCAGATTGTGAACCCGCCGTCGGAGATCAACCGCACCCTGGGGGAATACCTGGCGGAACTGGGCCTGACCCAGCTGCGCATCGCGGAAACGCAGAAATACGCTCACGTCACCTTCTTCTTTAACGGCGGCGTGGAGCGCTCCAACGCCGGGGAGGACCGGGTGCTGATCCCCTCCTCCAAGGTGGCCACCTTTGACCTGAAGCCCGAGATGTCAGCCCCTGAGGTGACCGAAAAGGCGGTGGAGCTGATCGCATCCGGCAAGTATGATGTGCTGATCCTCAACTTTGCCAACTGCGACATGGTGGGCCACACTGGCGTGATGGCGGCGGCCGTGGCCGCGGTCCGGGAGGTGGACCAGGATGTGGGCCGCCTGGTGAACCTGATCTTAAGCCTTGGCGGCCGTGCCTTTGTCACCGCTGACCACGGTAACGCCGATCAGATGATCGACTACCAGACCGGCGAGCCCTTCACCGCCCATACGAGCAACCCTGTGCCCTTCATCGCCTGCGGCGAGGAGTTCATCGGAAAAGAACTGCGGGAGGGCGGCAGGCTGTCTGACATCGCCCCCACCATGCTCAAAGCCATGGGCATTCCCATCCCGCCTGAGATGACCGGGGTGCCGCTGATCTGAGCAGTGAACCAACCTTAAATTAATTGCCCAGGATGATGAACTGCACCCCCAAAGCCAGGAATCAACCAGCAGAGGGGGTGCAGTTCGTATTACGCTTCGTGGTTTGGTTATAATTGGTTTAACTAGATTTTTTCAGCCAATTCCGTTAGAAGCGCTTCTGCCTTATCAATATTAAATATGCCGCAAGCACAAGGCTCCGCCAGTTTGATGGCCGCTTTTCGGGGAGTGGTTCTCCCTTTTTTAATATCCTCCGCCATCTTGCTGACCAGATTTGCAGAAATCATGGCATGTCCGCACATGGTGGTCACTTCAAGAATACTTTCTGGTGGCAGTTTTGACACATCCCCCCAGATGCCGAGGGTAAGATCAACAGAATGCCTTTGGATGCCTGCTTTTTTCGCGCAGCAATCCACGTCATCGACAAGCCCGGAAACCACCACTGAATAGCCATAGTCAGCTTCCTTAAGCGCTTTCATTACCTCGATGAGGGTGTCCCGATCCTTGTACACAGCATGCACCATGGGAGCCTCTGGTGTGATGTTGGCTTTCATCTCTTCAAGCGTATTCACCGCCATATTGCCGATCGCGATGCCGCCCATATTGACAGGATCATATTGGATCAGCAAATCCATGTATTTTTTAAAGATCTCCACGCTGTTCTCATTGTTGATGCCACGAGCAGGCATAATCAACACAACATAGTCATCGGTTTTCCTGTTTTCAGTTTTGATTCTGTGCAATGTATGTGACATTTAGATGCCCTCCTTAACCCTGTCTTCATACCTCGGCCGACCCAGGCCAAGATTGGTTTTTGCTGAGGTTTTGTCTACATCGATTCCAAGTTCATCGATGATCTTGCGGGCAGGAATGCTGTTGCTCTCTTCATCCACCCGACAAATGAGGCAGAGGCTGAATACTGTGCTGACTTGATCGGATATTTTTTGCAGTGCTTCCAGAACATTTTTGACATCTTCTATTGCACAGCTGAATTCAACAATGGCAGACATCACAACCTCATCAAGCACATCAGGGTTTAGCTTCCCGGTTTTTTTGTCAACCATCAATGATGTAACGGGGTTGTTGACTTCAAAAGCGATGGCATATGGAGCAACAGTCATTGATATCTTTTCAAGATCGGCCAGTGTGGACCCAACGCTTGGGCGCCCCATCTCCACAGCGAGGGAAACATAGTCCAGACTATGGACAACGCCAGTAACGTCATTTGTCTTGACCTCTTCCGTGCCACGTCCCATGTGTTTTAGCGTGGTGTTTTCATGCTTGCCAAATGGATCGCTAAAGGATTTGCGGTAGGCTCTGGGAGGTTCCAATTGAATGTTATAAATGGCGCTTGTTGGGCATTTTGCGCATTTTCTGCACACATCGCACTCAACACAGAGGTCTAAATCAATGGTGACTTTTCCCTCGGCCTCAATGATTGCATTCCGCGGGCAATATGGAATGCAGCGTTTGCATTTGATGCACTTTGTTTGATCGATATACATACCTGATCTCCTAACTTTATTATTATCGAACTGAACGTTATGAAACCCCTGCCAGATTGCATATGGTCTGGTATCGGGCGTCAGCTAGAGCTTGGAGTGAGGCCAGGTTGTCGTCAGTCAGGCCTCTAAACTTCCGGATGTTTTTTGCAAACTGCGCAACTGAAACCGGTGATCTGTTGGTATATGACAAACGCATTCCCGCGCTGTCCATTTCCCAGAGCGGAAACAGGTTTGATCTAACGGCCTGTCTTGCCACTTCTATGCTGAGGTTTGGATCATACCCCCAACCAGTGGGACAGGGAGAAAACACATGCAGGTATGCAAAGCCGTTTTTGCTGGCCTCGAGGCCCTTTGTCACTTTTGCTATCAGGTCTGACATGTTTGAGGGTGAGGCCGTGGCGCAATACTCAATATGATGCATGGCCATGATCAGCGGCATATACTTCTGATGCTGCTGCTTCCCTGCAGTTTTTGACCCGATGGGTGTGGTGGAAGTCATTGATCCCAAGGAAGAGGTGGAGCTGCGCTGATAGCCTGTATTCATATATCCTTCATTGTCGTAGCAGATATAGAGGATCTTTTCATTGCGTTCAGCGGCTCCCGAAAGGCTTTGAAAGCCACAATCTGCGGAGGCACCATCGCCTGCGAAGGCAACGATATTGACATCACCTCGTCCTTTGCGCTGATACACATGGCTCAAGCCGGACAGGAATGAAGCGGTGTTATCAAGCAGGGGGATGCATACAGGCACTTTCATCCCACTATCAAAATTCCAGCCAATAACCCCTGCACCAGCCATACACCCTGGGGGAACGGCAACAATGGTATTGCTGCCAGCGACCTGCAGAACTTTTCGAAGAACAAGCTCGCCTCCGCATCCCGCACAGGCTGAGATCCCCGGAGAAACCAAATCCTCACGTTCTTTGATTACATCAATATAGCTCATACTATCACCTCCCTACTGTTTAATGAGCCAGTGGGTTTTGTGCTCGCCAGGTGTGTTTTTGATCCGGTTCAGCTGGGTAATAAGCTGGAGGAAATCCTCAAGGGATATGTCGGCGCCGCCCAAACCGCCTATTGCTGAGAAGTAAGAGTATTTCTCAGCTGAGGCTGACAGGGCCGCCAGGATTTCAACATACATCGACCCCTTATCCCAGCCAAAACATACGCTTCTATCCATCACACAAAAGGCCTTTTTGCCTTTGAGGGCGTTCACCATCCGGGCAGCTGGGAAGGGGCGATAGAATCGCAGTTTGATAAGGCCTGCGCGGATGCCATCATCGCGTGCAGCATCAATCGCATCTTTTCCAGCGCCCGTCATGCTGCCCATGGTCACTATCACGATGTCTGCGTCATCGCAACGGTATTCCTCTATCAGCCCACCATAGGATCGGCCAAATTTTTTGGCAAAATCCTGATCCGTTTGATCAATAACCCCAAGTGCATTTTGCATGGAGGCCAGATGATTCTGGCGATACTTCATCAAAAGATTGCCGGGAGTCATGGGATCAAGTGCCAGGGCCTTGTTGGGATCGAGAATGGCAGAATAGTTTTTGGAGTAGCTGGGGAGGAATGCATCCACATCCGCCTGCCCCGGAAGGCTGACCCCAGAAATGGAATGCGAGCTGTAAAAGCCGTCGTAGCACACATTCACAGGGATGCATACATCGGGATGTTCGGAGATTTTATATCCCTGGATGATCATGTCGACGATTTCCTGATTGCTTTCACAAAACATCTGGATCCAACCGGCTTCTCTGACGGAAACTGCATCCTGCTGCCCGCTCCAGATTGTTTCCGGGGAGGTCATCTCGCGTGATGCGATGGCCATGACCGTGGGCAAACGCAAGGTTGACATACGGAAATACGGTTCATACATGAGTGCCAGGCCTTGGGAGCTTGTTGCGGTGAATGTACGGCCGCCGCCAACAGCTGCTCCTTGAACAACGCTCATCGCTGTGTGCTCCGATTCAACCTGCACCAGTTCCGCGTCCAAATCGCCATCATATACCATCTGCGCCAGGTGCTCCACGACAGAAGATTGGGGTGTGATAGGGTATGCAGCAATCACATCAGGACGGCAAAGCGCTGCCGCCTCAGCTGCTGCGGAGTTTCCGGTAAGGACAAGCCTTTTTTCCATTGTCAAGTGTCTTCCCCCTCCTTTTCCATCATGATGGCATTCTTGGGACATTCCTGAGCGCAGATTCCACAACCTTTGCAATAGTCATATGTCAAGAAGAACTTGGTGTCTTTTGCCCATTTTACTGCGTTAACCGGGCAGTATGCCATACAGAGACCACAGTTGATACATGTGGATTTATCCATGATTGGACGCGTTGTCCGCCAGGAGGCGGTATCCAAGATGTACAGGCCTTCATCTCCGACTGGCGTTCTGAATGCTCTTTTGTCCATCATGCTACACCCTCCCCATTGAATACTCTTGCGCTGTTGTAGGCGATTTCAGCAGCCTGCCTGTTTTTCACGTCAAATACTTGTTCAATCGCATTAAACAGATGCTCTTTATCGATCAGGGTGAGGGCATGGGCCAAAGCGCCGAGCATGGCGGTGTTGGGAAGGTTTCTCCCCAGTTGCGTTTCGGATATGCTGGATCCGTCTACGGCAATGACTTGTCCTGCGTTGTCAGGGATGCTGAGTCTTTCAAAGTCTTTTGCCGTGTTGATGATGACCGTTCCTCCCTGTTTGAGCCCGGCATAGGTTTCGGGCATGTTTAACAGAGAATCATCCAGGATCAGAACAATATCCGGATAGTATATTTGCGTCTTTTGTCTTATTTCCTGACGGTCAACTCTCAGATAGCCATATACCTTTGATCCTTTGCGCTCTACGCCGAAAAAAGGGATAAATTGTCCGAACAATCCACAATTTTCTGCGGCTTGAACAACGATCTGTGATGCCTTGACGACCCCCTGACCTCCCTTCCCATGCAAGCGAATTTCTCTCATAATGGTTCTCCTTGTCTATTTCTGTATTTCTCAGCCATTCCATTCAATGACTGGCGTGATTTGTGTTCTCAAGTCATCCGAGGATGTTCACAATAAGATTTGAGAACAGGAAAGCGCTGACACCAACCCATACAATGGCGATGACTGCGATAAGAAACATTTGCACAAACATCTTATTCTGCTCTTCCAGGCTCAAATTTGTCCTGATAGAGTTGGTTGCGCTGATCGTGAGGGCACCGCAGGTGGACATCGGACTGAATCCTGCAAGTGAGCCACCAGCCACTATCGCAGAAATGATGGCCACAGAGTTGGCTCCACCCACTGATGCGGCAAGTTGAGAGGCCATCGGGATCAGCGTGGGATACACTACGCCAAGACCAGAACTAACCAGGCTCATGACGCCGGCAATAACGCCTGTCAGCGCAGCGGCGGTGGATTTGCTCATGAAAGAGGACAACAGATTGGTCAGCAAGTCGATGCCCCCGGCGGATGAGATGACTTTCATCAACAGGCCGACGCCCAAAATCATCAAGATTGTCCCCCAGGGAATCAGCTTGATACAAGAAGCGTCTGCTGCGATTCTAAAAAGAAACAGCAGGCCAGCCACGAGGAAAGCCGAAAGACCCACATCCATCCCGAATATCGTGACCATCGCAAGCATCAGGACAATGGCAAGCAAAGCGATAATTTGAGTTTTTGAAGCATGTGTTTTTTCAATCACGTCTTTTTCAAGCTTTGGCTTTACTTTGTGCCCTTTGAAAGCCAGGAATATGACAATGGCAAAGACAACTGTGGTGAGCACCTGGAATGCGAATACGGGGGCGATGATATTCCCGGTAATACCTTGTTCTGCCGCAAGGCTGCTAACAAGAGAGCCTTCAGGCGTAATGGGCGTGACCCGCCCGCCCATTAACCCCATTCCACCAATGATGCCCATCATCAAAGGGTTATATCCAGAGGACAAGGCGATAGAAACGCACATGGTGATGGTTAGTGTGGTGGGTGGAATGGCCCCTGGACCTATGACGGCGAGCACGAAGCCAAGCAGATAAGCGAGAATTGGAAGAACCCATATATGTTTTCCTGCAATGGCGATTATCTTTTTCGACAGCATTTCAAAGGCCCCTGTAGAGCCTACGGCAGCAAAAAGCAGGGTGATGCCAGCCAAGGTAACAAACAGCGAGGAACTGAGGCCTTTGATGATATCCTTATCAGACACACCAACAGCACGCCCGAGAATCAAGGCTGCAGCAAAAGCGAGCACACCGATGTTCATCTTACGCCAAAAAGCCAAAGCGATGATGAGAACAAAAACCAACAGCGATACAATGTCCATTTTCTCCTCCTTTAATGATGTGATATAACGAACTAAATTCCGAATTGGTAGAAACGATGCCTCCTTCCCCAAATGTTTTGGAATTTCATCAATGATGATTCTTCACGTCTGCAGAAAATATCATGGGGCAGCAATTCCCATGAGACCTTGACGAAAAATTCTCGGATCCATCTCGCGCAAGTCATCCGAAACAATCGGCAAGAAATCCATCTGGGACAATATATCCCTCTCAATATCCATTCCTGGTGCAATCTCTGTAAGCATCAGGCCCTCAGCAGTCAGCTTGAAAACCGCGCGCTCGGTGATGTAAAGAACGTTCTGAGCAGAGTCCAGCGCAGTTTTTGCAGAGAAGGTGATCTGCTCAACCTGCTTGACAAATTTTTTGGAGGTCCCTTCGTTGATGATGCGCAGTTGTCCGTTTTCCACACGCGTTTTGAGCTTGTCCGCTGTAAAGGTTCCCATAAAACATACATTGCGCGTGCTCTGGGAAATATTGATAAATCCGCCCGGGCCAATGACACGCCCATTGAATTGAGAGACGTTCACATTTCCGTTCTTATCAATTTCCGCCGCGCCGAGGAAAGCGATGTCCAAACCGCCGCCGTCATAAAAATCGAAATTATTTGCCATTGTGTACATGGCCTGTGGATTGACTGATGCCCCAAAGCCGACACCAGAAACAGGGATCCCGCCAAGTGGTCCGCTTTCCACAGACAATGTGATATCATCTGCGATTCCCTCAACTTGGGCAACTGCAGCAATGCCGGCGGGAATGCCAATGCCAAGGTTGACGATGCTGCCGGCTTTAAGCTCAAGCGCTCCGCGGCGAGCACATATCAAACGGTGATCAATGCTATGCGGTGCCTGTGATGTGAGCGCAACCTTTGCATCCCCAACCAGTTCGGGTCTGAAATCAGGGCAATCATATCCAGGCGCACAATGATCGTCAGGCGCAACGACCACATAATCCACCATAGATCCATGAATCGCAACGTCCTTGGGGTGAATAGCCCCTCTGTCGACGATTTTTGATACTTGAGCAATGACAATACCGCCACAGTTGTGGACAACGGAGGCCATTTCGAATTGATCCGCAATGATAGGCTCTTTTTCAACCGAGAGATTTCCATCTCTATCTGCAATGGAAGCGCGCAACAGGCAGAAGTCCAAATCAAACGATTTATAAAAAAGGTAGTTTTGCTCATTGAGGGTGATCAGATCGACCATTTGGTTTTTGCCCGTTTTCATGTCGCCTCTGCATGAACCGCCCTCAACCCTCGGATCGCAAAAAGTGCCAAGCCCAATTTTACTAAACACACCGGGTTTTTTTCCGGCAGATGCACGCAGAAGCTGCACAAAAACACCAAGAGGCAATAAAGTTGCCGACAGCGTTTGTCCGTCTATCATCTCTGCAAAAGCTGGAGCCATCCCGATATGTGCAGCTGTTACATGGGAGATAAGCCCTCTTTTTGCAAGCAAATTCATGCCAACAGGCTTCCGGCTAAGATCTCCGGGGAGGATACCCCCATGTATTCTCAGATTTCTGGGATGCCCTTGGGTCTCATATTGCTGACGAATAGCCGAGTAGAGTTCATCCGTGCCAAGCCAGCCGCCAAAAGCGGATAGCCCTACATTGGCTCCGTCATGTATCAGATCGGCAGCTTCACGAGCGCTAACGATTTTCATAAAACAAACGTCCTTTCTGTGATAGTAAGAATATGAGATGAAATGCATTCAAGTTTTGCTATCCATCACAAGGGATGGATACTCTAAAACCCGGACAAACACTGCCAATAGAGGGAGAGATCAATCGGAATCGTTCCTATAAAAGGAACGGCGTTCCACATTCAACTCGTACTATAAAGCCCGGCAATTCGAAAGTCAAGAAGAATTTTTCAGGGGATACATCAAAAAAACTTCTGCGATAGTGACTTCATTTATATAGGTAATTATTGATTTGCAAACAAAGGCAGCATCAAACCATCCCGACTCATGCAGGGTGCATTAACCATTGCCTGAGTCTTCGGGCACCTGAAAAGTGCGGTGCTGGATTTCTTTTTCAGATTGTTGTCAATAGGGAAATCACAGGGAAGGGGTGCGTAAATCAGAACGAGAGTTGCTTTATTTCGGCGATAAGATCTTTTGCCATTTCTTTTTCTCTTTTTTTGAGCGTCTCCTTGCTGCCGCTTAGTGAAAGTGCTGCGATCGGTTTTCCGCTCATGTCAAGGAGAGGGACTGCCAGACAGTAAAGCCCCTCCGTATATTCTTCATCATCCAAGGCATATCCCTGCTGGCGCACAATAGCAAGTTCTTCTATAAAAGACTTCGGATCCGTTATGGTTTTCTCGGTCAGTGGATTCAAGGAAGCTTTTTTCAGGTATTGTTCGATTTGCTCCGGATCCTGATAAGCCAACAAGCATTTCCCGCTTGCTGATGCATGGGATGACAGGGTCGCTCCTATTCGTGAAACCATATAAAAGAAAGAACCTGCTGAGGTTTTGCTGATGATCAGGACTTCGGTGCCATACTGCACTCCCAAATGAGCCGTTGCCTGATATTTTTGGGCAAGATTCTGCATAATGGGCGCCAGCACGTTTGTCAGCTCATTGCGCTCCTGAAAGAGCAAGCCGAAAAACATCAAACGGATGCCAAGCCTGTACTTTTCCGTGGCCTCGTTCTTCATCAAAAATTTGTGACCTTCAAAGGCGGCTACAAGCCGGGAGACGGATGCTTTGCCCAAATCAAGCTCTCTTGCCAGCTCTGAAATTCCCCATTCTTCCTTGGCAATAAAGCAGTCCAGAAGTTTCAAGGCCTTCTCAGTAGAACGGGAATGGTCTTTTTTAGTGATATTGTTCATTAATACTCCCTTTGGTTAACATCATTCAAAGGACGGTATCTGAGCGATACGGAGCAGATACCACCATAAGGAGTATACTTCATTGATCGAATGGGAACAAGAAAGATCTGTTTGGTGTTTGAAATGAGCAATGAGGTTATCTGATTTTGTTTGGGTATATGGATTGTATATGGGCAGGCAATCAGGAGAATGCCTATTGAAAGCTCAAGTCCAATCCGATAAACTAACAAAAAAAGCAAGGCAACAGGAGCGGCGATGAAAGTTGACATGCAGGGGCTGACCAAGCACTTTGGCACGACCGTGGCGGTGGATGACTTCACGGTGACGCTGGAGGACGGGGAGCTGACCTCCATCCTGGGGCCTTCGGGCTGCGGGAAGAGCACGGTGCTCAACCTTCTGGCGGGGATTTTGCCGGTGACGGCGGGGAGGATCTATTTTGACGGCGAGGATGTGACAGGGCTGCCGCCGGAGCATCGGGGCATCGGCCTGGTGTTCCAGAACTATGCCCTCTACCCGCACATGACGGTGATGGGCAATATCTCCTTTCCCCTGGAAATCCAGAAGGTGCCAAGGAACGAACGGGAGGAGCGGGCCCGCGCCATGGCCGCCCTGGTACATGTGGATCGGCTTTTGCACCGGAAGCCCAAGGAACTTTCCGGCGGCCAGCAGCAGCGGGTGGCCATCGCCCGGGCGCTGGTGAAAAACCCCAACCTGCTGCTGCTGGATGAGCCGCTGTCAAACCTGGACGCCCGGCTACGGCTTGAAATGCGCGAGGAGATTCGCCGCATCCAGCAGGAAACCCGGGTGACCACGGTGTTTGTCACCCACGACCAGGAGGAGGCCATGAGCATCTCCGACAAGATCGTGCTGATGAACGCCGGCAGGCTCCAGCAGGAGGCGGAGCCCCAGACGCTGTATAACGAGCCCCGGAACCAGTTTGTGGCGGACTTTTTGGGCACGCCACCCATCAACCACCTACCGGGCCGGATGTCAGGGGGCGTTTTCACCCTGGCGGGCGGCCAGGCCAGCTTCCCCTTCCCCAGGGGGGCAGGGGCGCCGGAAGGGCGGGATTTGATCCTGGCGGTGCGCTCTGAAAGCGCCCATGTGCCGGATCCTGATGAGCCGGCCCTGTTTGAAGCGCGGGTGGAGAGCGTTTACGCCATGGGCAAGGAGGTGCTGGGCTATTTTGACATCGGCGGGCACAGCTTCCGTGCCTACCTGGAGGGAGACCTCTTGCCCCGTCCGGGGACCGCACTGCCCATCGCCTTTAAGAACCGGGGCGCGTTCCTGTTTGACAAGGAAACCGGGGAGCGCTACCTATGAGCCGGAAAGCGGAAAAAAAGTACGCATACCGTGACCGGCCGGTGCTCCGGGCGCTGGAGCCGCTGGCTTATCTGGCCCCCTTTCTGGCGGCGGTGGCGGTGTTCACACTCTACCCGGTCATCAATGTGGTGATGATGAGCTTCAAAGAGGGCTACCGCATGCTCACCGGTGCCTATGACCAGGTGGGCTTTGGCAACTATGCCTACGTGCTGGGGGACCGCTACTTCATCAGCGCCCTTCGCAACACCTCGCTGTATGTGGCGGTGGTGGTGCCGCTTTCCACGGTGCTGTCCATCCTCATCGCCAACCTTCTAAACCGCAAGGTGAAGGGCATGGCCCTGTTCCAGACCGCCTATTTCATGCCCATGGTCACCTCGGTGACGGCGGCGGGGCTGGCCTGGAAGTTCATGTTCAGCCGGGACTTTGGCGTGATCAACCAGATCCTCTCCTGGTTTGGGGTGGGGAAGATCAACTGGCTGCAGGCACCGGAGTGGAGCCTGTGGGCGCTGATCATCTACGGGGTGTGGAGCATTTTGCCCTTCACCATCATCCTCATGCTCTCGGGCCTTCAGAACATCGATGAGACCTACTACACCGCCGCCCGGGTGGACGGCGCAAAAAGCGGGCGCATTTTCTTCCGGATCACCGTGCCCATGCTGGCCCCCACCATCGGCCTGGTGCTGACCATCAACACCATCTCCACCTCCAAGGTCTTCAACGAGATTTTTCCGCTCTTCAACGGCCGCCCCGGCCCCAGCTATAATCTGTATACGGTGGTGTACTATATCTATGACCAGTTCTATATCAAGTGGAAGCTGGGGCGGGCGGCAGCCGCGGCCATGATCCTGTTTCTGATTATCTTTGTGGTCACCATGCTTCAGCAGGTGATCCAGCGCAGATGGAGCCTGTGAGATGACTGCGAAAGAATTTGCCGGTCAGCGCGAGGGCTTGGCCCGTGCCCACCGCCTGCGCGCGGGGCTTGCCCGGGCGGGGCTGTATGTCTTCCTGGCGCTGGGCGCCGGGGTGATGCTGTTTCCCTTTTTCTGGATGTTCTCCTCCGCCTTCAAGACCGCCCAGGAGGTGGCCACCTTCCCGCCCCGGTGGCTGCCGGCCAGCCTCAGCCTGCGCAATTTCGCCATCGCCTTTGAAAAAGCGCCCTTTGCGGTGTATTTTTTCAATTCGGTCGTGATCACCACCGCCAGCGTTGTGGGCACGGGGCTGGTCACCATCCTGGCCTCCTTTGCCTTTTCCCGGCTGAAGTTCAAGGGGCGGGATCTGGTGTTCACCCTGCTTTTGGCGCTGATGATGATCCCCTTTGAGATGCTGGTCATTACCAACTATGAGACCATCGCCGCCTGGAAGCTGATCGATACCCGCACGGCGCTGGTGCTGCCCTTTTTGGGCAGCATTTTCTATACCTATATCCTGCGCAATTTCTTCATCTCCATCCCCGACGGGCTTTACTGGTCGGCCCGGGTGGACGGGGCCAGCAACTGGAAATACCTCTGGAAGGTGATGGTGCCCATCGCAAAGCCCGCGCTCACCACCATCATCCTCTTAAACGCCATCGCCTCCTGGAACTCTTTCATGTGGCCGATGCTGGTCATCAACTCCACCCCCAGGCGGACCCTGCCCCTGGGGCTGTATACCTTCATGACCGAAGGGGGCATGCACTTTGAGCTGCTCATGGCCGCCTCCACCGTGGTGGTGTTGCCCATCATCGTGCTGTTCCTGTTTGCCCGCAAGCAGATCGTGGGGGGCGTGGCCCGGGGCGGGCTGAAGGGATAGCGGGTTTCCAGCCTGGGGGAAATAATTTGCAAAGCGCGCTTGACATAAAATGACAAGCGTTCTATTCTTTTTATGCAAAGTGAACTTTGCATTAATTGGCGGAGGTGAGTCAGGTTAAAAACAGGATCAAGGATCTGCGCAAGGCGCACAAGCTGACCCAAGAGGAGCTGGCCATGGCCGTGGGCACCACCCGGCAGACCATCACCTCCATCGAGGTGGGGAAGTACACAGCCTCCCTGCCGCTGGCCTACCGCATCGCCCGGCACTTCGGGCTGGCGATTCAAGAGGTGTTCGATTTCTCACAGGAGGAGGGCAACCATGGAGCAGTTTAAGAAGGAACTGGACAGACGGGTGAAGTGGGGCAGGGCCGCCGCCATCATCGCGGCCATTCTCAGCGTGCTGACGACCTTTGTGTTCAAGCCCACGGAAAATGCAGCCTCGGATTTGGTGCTGGGCTTTGTCCAGGGCGCCGCCATGGGCTTGGCCCTGGTGGCGGTCGGCTATATGATCCAGGCCATGCGCGTGCGCAGGGCCGCCAACAGCCAGGAGCTGATGGAAAAGCTCTACCGGGAGGAGCAAGACGAGCGCCAGGCCTTTATCAGAAGCAAGGCCGGCTACCCTGCCATGACCATTGGTGCCGCCACCCTGGTGTGCGCTGGCGCCGTCCTGGCCTTTTTTGAGCGCACGGTGAGCATGGCGGTGATGGCCAGCGGCATATTCATGATCGTCTACCAACTGCTGGTGAAGCTTTACTACAGCAGGAAATACTGAGGGCCTGTTGTGGGAGAAGAGGAAGAGCATACGAAGCTCCGATCGGGCCATCGCAAAAGGCGGTGGCCCTTGATTATGACAGCCTCAGCCCGGGCAGCGCCTGCCGGACGGCCTGCGCGATGAGCTGCTGGCCTTTGCCATTGGGGTGCATGCCATCCACGCACAGGCAATCCGGGAAGTCATCGGCGGCCAGAAAGGCGTCCCTCAGGTCAAACAGCCGGCAGCGGGTGAGCCGGGCCGTGCGGTAGACCGCGGTGGCGTAGCGCTCCTGCCAGCGGTAGATGTGCTGGACATCCCCCAGGAAGCGCAGGATGACCTGGGGATCAAGCCCCTTGGACACCCAGGCGAAGAAACGCTGGGCTTCAAGGGGCGGCGGGGAGACCAGGATGGGGGTCTTGCCCCGCTGCCGCACCAGGCGCACAAACTGGTGCAGCCCCTTTTCAAAGGCTTCAATCGGCACCTTGGGGCTGTGGGGGCGGGAGGGATCCTCTGACACCGCGGCCCAGTCCATGTTGCAGTCGTTGCCGCCAAACTGGATGGCGACGGCCTGGGCGGGGGTGTCGGGGCTGTCCGCGAAGTCCGCCAGCCCCTCGGACAGGGTGGCGCCAAAGCGGGCATGGTTCAGGATATCCACCGTCTGGTCCTCTAGCAGCATCTCCTGGTAGTTGGGCTTGATCACCGCGTAGCGGCCCCGACCCTCGTCAAAGCCCACCGCCCGGCCGATGGAATCCCCCCAGAGCGCCAGCTTGATCATGCCTGATCCCCCTTTGCGTTTGCTGTGGCCAGTATAGGCCGGCGCCAAACCCCTGTCAATGAAGCAGCCCCTTGTGACAGGGTCGGCTCTGTGATAGGATATGCCAATCATCACTGAGGCAGGGATTATGATTTCGCTGAGTTTTCAGGCCTATCTGATCGTGTTCCCCCTGGTGTTCCTGGGCGGGTTCATTGATTCCATTGCGGGGGGCGGAGGGCTGCTGACGCTGCCGGCCTATTATCTGGCGGGCCTTGACCCGGCCTGGGCGGGGGGCAGCAACAAGATGTCTGCCGTGTTTGGCACGGCGGTGGCGGCCGGGAAATACATCAAAAAAGGCCATGTGGACTGGCGTTGCGGTATCGCCTCGCTTTTGGGCTCGGTGCCGGGGGCTGCCATGGGCTCCTGGCTGCTCACCGTTTTGCCGGGGCAGTATGTGAAGACCGGCGTGCTGCTGGCGCTGCCCCTGGTGGCTTTCTTTGTGATCCGGAAGAAGGACCTGAGCGTCTCCCGGGCGCTGGTGCCGGAGCGCTTCAGCCTGCCCGCCAGCTTTCTGATCGGGCTTCTCATAGGCTCCTATGACGGGCTGGTGGGGCCGGGCACGGGCACCTTTTTGATGCTGTGCTATGTGTCACTCCTGGGGATGCCGGCGCTGTCAGCCTCGGGCACCGCGCGGCTTGTCAACCTGGGCAGCAACCTGGGCAGCGCCATCACCATGATCTTAGCGGGCAGGGTGATGTATGCCCTGGCCCTGCCGGCGGCGCTGTTTAGCATCCTGGGCAACGCCCTGGGCGCAAATCTGGCCATCAAAAAAGGAGCGCCCTTCATCCGGGTGCTGCTCCTTTTGGTGTTGGGGATGCTGCTGGCGGCCCTGGGCTGGGACGTGGTTCAGGGGCTGAAATAATCAGCCCTCACCGCCGCTGCGTGCATCAAACATGGCCTGGACTGAGGGGGCGTTTTTGGTCAGCTTTTTGATGGTCAGGTCCTCTGCCTTGTTGTTGGCCAGGCGGAGGTTGTTTTCAGAGGACAGCAGGGCCTCTTTTGTTTTTTGCAGGTGGGTGATGGTTTTGTCGATCTCATCAATCGCCTTTTTGAACCGCTCGCTGGCCAGGCGGTAGTTCCGGGCGAAACCGTCCTTGAAGGCGTTCATGTTGTCCTCAAAATGCATGAGGTCAATCTGCTGGTTTTTCACCACCTGCAGCTCCCGCTGGTATTGCAGGGAGTTCAGCGCGGCATTTCTGAGCAGGGTGATGATGGGGATGAACATCTGCGGGCGCACCACATACATCTTCTCATACCGGTAGGACACATCCACGATGCCGCTGTTGTAAAGCTCGCTGTCGATTTCAAGCAGGGACACCAGCACCGCGTATTCACAGCCCTTGTCCCGGCGATCCTTGTCCAGCTGCTTGAAGAAGTCCTCATTTTTGCGTTTGGCGGCGGTTTCATCCATCTCGTTTTTCATCTCGAACATGATGGAGATAAATTCGATGCCGTCCACGGATTCCCGGTAGATGAAGTCGCCCTTGCTGCCGGTTTTTGCGTCGTTGTCCTTCTCAAAATAGGCGGAGGGGAACGCGGTCATCCGGATGGCGTTGAACTGGCTCAGGCAGTGCTGCTCCAGGCTTTCGCCGATCATCTTGGTGGATTGGCGGGCCTTGAAATCCTTGTAGTACTCAATCTGCTCGTCTTTTAATTTCAGCTGCCCCTCGTACTGATCCTGCAGGGACTTTTGCCGCAGCTGGCTCTCGGTTTCTTTGCTGGACAGCTGCCCTTTCAGCTGGGTGATTTCCGTCAGCTTCTGGGACAGCTCTTTGTCCTTTGCCTGGGTGACCTCTGCCACCGCCAACTTGCGCTGGGTCTCGCTGCTGGCCACCTGTGCCTGCAGCTGCTGGATGAGGCTCTGCTTATCCATGATTTCAGCGTTTATTCTGGCGAGGGCTTTGTCATGCTCTTTTTCCTGTTCCATGCGGGCGATGCGCAGGTCGCTTTCCCTTTTTTCTGCCAGCTCGGTTTCCCGGCGCGCCAGCTCCTTTTCAAACTCCCTGTCTCTTATCTGCTGTGCAATCTGGGCATAGCCCGACTCATCCACCTGAAATACTTCGCCGCAATGGGGGCACTTGATCTCCTGCATCTCCAACCGCCTTAACCGATATTTTGTCTTAGCATACCACATCCGCCCGATGCCTTCCAAAACAGTGTGCCCGCAGGCATTCGCCTGCGGGCAGTGAGAGGGGGGAGGGATGCTTTGGCGGATTACTCCTGCCGGCCGCCCATTTCCTTGTCCAGCAGATACAGGGCGCTGCCAGTGCCGCCTGAAAGCTCGAACTTGTCGATGTTTGTCTGGGCGTTGGTCTCCTCCTCGCCCTGCTCCTCGATGAACCAGTGCAGGAACTCGGCGGTGAGGTGATCCTTCACTTCCAGGGCCTTTTCGTAGATGTCATAGATGGAGCGGGTGATGAACTGCTCATGCTTCAGGCCTTCCAGCAGGGGGGACTTGGCATCCTTGAAGCTGACGGCGGGGCCTTCCAGCTTGGTGAACATGACCCGCTCGCCCGCGTCGATCATGAACTGGCGGATCTTCATCGCGTGGCCGTATTCCTCACCCGCCTGCAGCACATACCAATGGGCAAAGCCGGAGAGCTTGTTGTCCTCGTAGTAGTTGGCGAACTCCATATAAAGGTAGCCGGAGTGCAGCTCCAGGTTGATTTGCTGATTGAGCATTTTCGCGATTTCTTTGTTAATCATGGTGGGTTCCTTCCTTTTCGTTTCATTGCATCGGTATTATACCCGCAAAACAGCTGTTTAAGGCGAGCAGGGGAATTTTTATATTGAAGGTCAGCTTTTTTTGATCAGCTTGTTTTTCAGGTCCAGTACCTTTTGGTGCAGTTCCTCGGGCAGGAAGCCGATCACCAGCAGCACCAGGCCCGCGATGCCCAGCAGCGTCATAAAGAAACCGGAGCCTTTGAAGAAAATCTTGATGATCAGGTAGACCACAATCAGGATGACGCCCAGGGTTGCTTCTTTGCGCAGGTTGGTTTTCATAATAGCCTCCTTAAATGAAGTGGGTTTATTTGATGAAGGTGCCCTCTTCCAGCTCCTCAAAGGCGCGGCGCAGCTCCTCCTTGGTGTTCATCACGATGGGGCCGCCCCAGGCGATGGGCTCTTTGAGTGCCTCGCTCTCACACAGCACCAGGCGCAGGCCCTGATCCCCGGCGGTGAAGCGGAAGCGCTCCCCGGGGCCCGTCAGCAGGGCGTGCTTGGCGGGGATGGCATGCTCCTGGGCGCCAAAGCGGCCGTCACCCTCAAAGATATAGGCGAAGAGCGTGGCGTCCTCAGATGTTTCCCACTGGTATTCCGCACCTGGTTCAAGCGTGATGTCAAGCAGGGTGAGGGGCACAAAATCGCCGGACGCGCCGCCGGGCAATCCCTGATGGGCGCTTGCCACCACGCGCACCTGGGCGCCCTCCCCGGTGATCACCGGCACCTGCTCCGCCGTGATATCACGGTATTTGGGGGCGGTCATCTTGCCCTCTGCGGGCAGGTTCAGCCACAGCTGCAGCCCCAGCATCCGGGGTGAGGCCTGGGGCATCTCCTGATGGAGGATGCCGGAGCCCGCCGTCATCCACTGGCAGCCGCCAGGCAAAATCATGCCGACGTTGCCCAGGCTGTCCTGGTGCTCAATGGCGCCTTGGATCAGATAGGTCACCGTCTCAATGCCCCGGTGGGGGTGCCAGGGGAAGCCCTTGATATAGTCCTCAGGGTTGCTGGAGTCAAAGGCGTCCAGCATCAAAAAGGGGTCAAAGGACTCCGTGGTTTCCTTGCCCAATACGCGCACCAGGCGCACCCCTGCGCCATCCACGGCGCGGCTGCCGGTGACCGTCTGTGTTACGATTCGTTCCATCTCATTCTCCCCTGTCATTGATAGGCGGATGCCATGATCTATTATACCCTGTGCAGGCAACATGAAAACCCGGGCCTGCTTGTCCCCGGACATCCAACTGTGTACAATATGATCAGGGCAAGGTTGCCCGCAACCCACCAAAGGAGTTTTTCATGAAACGCTGCCTGATGCTGCTTTTGGCTCTTGTGCTTTTAAGCCTCCCTGGCCTGGCGCAGGATGAGGAGGAAGTGTCCCTGTTTTCCCCGGGCTCCGCGGCCACAGCCCCGGCGGCGACGCCGGCGCCTGCCGCCATGCCGGAGGAGACGCCAGCCTCCCCGGCGCCCCTTGAACCAGGCGCGCGGGAGGAGCTGATCGACCGCATCATCGCCCTGGCACGTCAGCTTTCCGACAAGGCCAATGGCCGCCCCCAGCGGGCGCACTATTCGGGCGATATCTATGTGTGCAAGAATTTCACCGTCCACGTGTTCAAGGAGAACAGCGCCGACTTCCGCATCGCCGCTTTCCCGGACCAGGCGCTGGTCATTCCCAACAACCTGACCAAGGAGGCCTCCAAGCCCTTCAGCTATGGCATCGCCTGGGAGGATATCGCCCCGGAAGCCGGCAACCCCTTCTATGCCGCCCACAGCTTCTATTACGACAGCGACCAGTCCAAGCAGGAGAACCGGGAGCGGGCGCTGGCCTTCATGCGCCAGGTGAAGCGCGGGGATTTCTTTCAGATGTCCGCCAACTATCAGTACGGCGTGGGCGCCCACAGCCTGATCTTCACCCAGGACTATGACCCGGGCACGGATTCCGTCACCTGGACCGACTCCAACATGAACGGCACCAAGCGAGACGGCCTGCGCTATGGCTATGTCCAGTTTGATGCGGTCAAGAAAATCGACTGGTTTGTGGACGCCTTCTGCCAGCGGGGCCGCGGGGCCACGCTGTACAGGCTCAGGGATGATATTGTAAAGCGGTAGGGGACGAGGACCTTGGAAACTTTCTTTCGAGAAAGTTTCCAAACCTTCAAAGAACTTTAATCTACAAAAAGGGCGATATTTTTTATTTCGTTCCAAACTTCTTAAGGGGTCCGGGGATTTTCTTTTCAGGAAAATCCCCGGTGTTCTTCTTTTTCGCCCTCCTTCCGCTTCCGTTCGCAACTCCCCCTTGCGTCCTCCGGGCATTTCGATATAATGACACAGAGGTGATGTTATGAACATAAAAGGGCTTTTCCAAAAACAAAAGATGATGCGGACTGTGCTCATGGCGCTGATTCCCCTGGCGCTGATGGCTGTTTATCTGTTTGGATGGCGGGTGGTGCCGCTATTTTTTGTGGTGGCGCTGGCCGCTGTCATCAGCGAATACCTGGTGATGCGCACCATTCAGAAGGAGAAAACCCGGGTGTCGGAGGCGGCGCTGGTATCAGCGGCACTGTTTACGCTGACACTGCCGCCCCAGACGCCTTTTTGGATCGCGGTGGTGGGCATTGTGTTTGGCATCGTGTTTGGCAAGGCGGCCTTTGGCGGCTTTGGCCGGAACATCTTTAACCCGGCGCTGGTGGGGCGCTGCTTTATCTACATCGCCTTCCCCACCCAGATGACCATGACCTGGGCCACGCCCTTTGGCGGGCTTCCGGGGGGCTTCGCCTCCTGGGGGGTGGACGCGGTGACCACGGCGACGCCCATCATCACCTATAACTCAGGGGGGGCTGCCGCCTCATACAGCGACCTGCTGTTTGGCTTTGTGGGCGGCTCCCTGGGGGAGACCAGCGCGCTGCTGCTGATCCTGGTGGGGGCTTATCTGGTGTATAAAAAGGTGGCGTCCTGGCAGATCATGGTGTCAACCGTGGTCTCCGGCGGCATCCTGGCCAGCGTCCTGCACTATGCGGGCGTGATGGGCGCCCACGGCGTGGCGCTGCCGCCGCCGCTGTTTACCCTGCTCACCGGGGGCTTCCTGTTTGGCGCGGTGCTGATGGCCACCGACCCGGTCTCGGCTCCCCGGAGCAAGACCGCCCAGTGGATCGCGGGCTCCTTGATCGGGCTGATCACAGTGGTGATCCGCAGCTTTGCGCTGTTTACCGAGGGCATGATGTTTGCCATCCTGATTGTAAACGCACTGACCCCGCTGATTGAGCTGCAGCTTAAGCAGCGCACAGCCAAGGCCAAAAAGAGCCCGAAGGAGGCAGCGGCATGAAAAAAGGGCATGTGTATACCCTGGTGTTCATGGTGGTGTTAAGCGCGGCGCTCACCTTTACGCTGGCTGCCTCCTATGAGGCTTTCAAGCCCGCCATCAACCAGAACAAAACCCTGCAGGAGCAGCGCGCCGTGCTCTACGCCCTGGGCCTTGACGAGGGGCTTGAGGACAGCGAGGTGACCGCCCTGTATGAAGAGACAATCAGGCCCGGCGACCTCAACGGCAAAAGCGAAATCGCGGGCCTCCCAGTCCTGGCCCAGGTTGCGGACGGCCAGGAGGTGGCCTACGCGGTGCCTTTTAACGGGGCGGCTCTGTGGGGCGCCTTGCGGGGCTATTTGGGGGTAAAGGCAGACCTGAGTGAGACGACCGGCGTGGTCTTCACCTACCAGAACGAGACCCCGGGCCTGGGCGGGCGCATTGACGAGGACGCGTACAAGGCCCAGTTCAGGGGGCTGGCCATAGCGCCTGGCACCCAGCTGCGCTACGGCACCCAGGATGGGCAAACCCTTGACGCGGTCACCGGTGCCACCCAGACCTCTGCCGCCGTGCTGCGCACGCTCAACCACCTCTTGGCAGAGGAAATCTTTCCCGGGGAGGGCAAATAAATGAGCGAAAAACCACGGGACATCATCAAGCGGAACCTGTTTTCAGAAAACCAGGTGCTCAGGGGCATCCTGGGCATCTGCTCCTCCCTGGCGGTTACCAACACCATGAAAAACTCCCTGGTGATGGGGCTGGGGCTCAGCTTTGTGACGGCGCTGTCCAGCCTCACCCTGTCTGCCATGCGCAATGCCATTCCCCACCGGGTGAGGATGCTGGTGCAAACCCTGGTGATCGCGGTGTACGTGATCTTTGTGGATCTGCTGCTTCAGGCCTATCTGCCGGATATCTCAAAGCAATTGGGCCCTTATGTGGGGCTGATCATCACCAACTGCATCATCATGGGCCGGGCTGAGGCCTATGCCCAGAAGAACCCGCCCGTCCCCTCGATGCTGGACGGCCTGTTTGCGGGTCTGGGCTATACGCTGGTTTTGATGATCATCTCCCTCATCCGGGAGGTGCTGGGCTTTGGCAGCATCTTTGGCATGAACGTAAACCTCATCGGCTTTGAAACCTGGACCATCATGATCATGCCGCCGGCGGCCTTCTTCATCATCGGCGGCCTCATCTGGTGGCTGTCTGCCCGCGCGGCCAAGAAAGCCGCCCTGACCGGCGAGTAAGGAGGAGCGCAATGGCACCCAACATCAACCCGCTGATTATTTTCCTGGCTTCCATCATCACCAGCAACATGGTGTTGTCCAACTTCCTGGGCATGTGCTCCTACCTGTCGGTGTCAAGCGAGTACAAGACCGCCAACGGCCTTGGCATGGCGGTCACCCTGGTGCTGGTGCTCACCACGGTATTAAACTGGGCGGTGTACACCTATGTGATCCTGCCGCTTGAGATCGTCTACCTGCAGTACATCATCTTCATCATGGTGATCGCTGCCTTGGTCCAGATCCTGGAGATGGGCATGGACCGCTACACGCCTGACCTGCACGCGAAATTGGGCATCTTCCTGCCGCTGATCACCGTCAACTGCGCGATCCTGGGCGTGACGCTGTTTATGGTGATCCGCCACTATAACTTTATCCAGTCCCTGCTGTTCGCGCTGGGCAGCGGGCTTGGCTGGTGGCTGGCGATCAACATGCTGGCCGCCATCCGGGAGAAAATGGCCAATGTCAAGCTGCCTCCGGGCTTAAAAGGCCCCGGCCTCTCTTTCATCATCACCGGGATCATGGCCATGGCCTTCATCGGGTTTTCCGGCATCTTCACCATCCAGTAAGGGGGAGGAAACATGGATTTTGGCGTCATCATCAAAGCCGTGATCAGCCTGGCGCTCATCTCAGGGGCGCTGTCGGTGATTATCTCCATTTCGGAAAGCGTGCTCAACAACTACGGCACCTGCGAGCTGGACATCAACAATGGCAGCAAGGTGCTGTCGGTGAAGGGCGGCTCCTCCCTGCTTTCAAGCCTGGCCAATGAGAAGATCTTCATCCCCTCAGCCTGCGGCGGCAAGGCCACCTGCGGGCTGTGCAAGGTGGCGGTGCTGGAGGGCGCAGGCCCCCTGCTTTTGACCGAGGAGCCCTACATCACCCAGGAGGAGCGCGCCCAGCACATGCGGCTGTCCTGCCAGGTGAAGGTCAAGACCAATATGAAGCTGCTCATCCCCGATGAGCTGTTCAACATCAAGGAATACATCTGCGAGCTGGTCGGGATGGACGACATGACCTATGACATCAAGCGCCTGCGGATGAAGCTGCCCCTGGGGGAAGAGATCCACTTCAAGGCCGGGCAGTTCATGCAGTTTTATACCAAGCCCTACGGCAAGGTGAAGGAGGAGGTGTTCCGGGCCTACTCCATCTCTTCCAAGGCCTCCGAGCATGACCACCTGGAGCTGCTGATTCGCCTGGTGCCCGAGGGCATCTGCACCACCTATGTGCACACGGCGCTGAAGGTGGGGGACAAGGTGCGCCTTTCCGGCCCCTACGGGGATTTCTACCTGCGGGGCGAGGGCTGCGACGAGCTGATCATGATCGCGGGGGGCTCGGGGCTGGCCCCCATCAGGAGCCTGGTGTATGACGTGATTGAAAAGGGCCTGCCCCACAAGATGCGCTTCTTCTTTGGCGCCAACACCCTGAGGGACCTGTACTACATGGACGAGTTTGCCCAAATTGAGAAGGATTATCCCCAGTTCACCTTCATCCCCTGCCTGGCCCGGCCCGAGCCTGAGGACAACTGGCAGGGGCAGACCGGCTTTGTGACGGTGGCGCTGGAGGAGCAGGTGGACAACGCCGAAAAGAAGGAAGCCTACCTGTGCGGCAGCCCCGGCATGCTCAACGCCTGCATCACCATCCTCAAGAACAAGGGCTTCACCGACGACACCATCTTCTTTGACAAATTCTAAGGAGGGGCCATGAAAGAAAATCCCAAAGACGCCCTGCTGCGCATCGACATGGAGGCCGGCAGGCTGATTAAAGAAGGCTTTTTGGGGGAGGATGAGCGCCCCATATCCGATATCATTTCCGCGGACCTGGACACCCTGACGGAACTTGAGGTGAGCCATGTGGAGCTGGCCCGGGCTATGCGCAGGCTGACCCGCCGGGGCATGGAGGGCATGGGGGAAGTGGTGGACGCCGGGGATTACCTGGTGAAAAGTGAGGAATATATGGGCTGGCTGGGATGCCCCTTTAAGGACAACCGCCGCGCCGCCAAGCGCAACACCCAGGCGGTGGACAAGCAGACCGGCCGGGAGATGCGCTGGAGTGACCTGTCCATTCACCTGATTGAGCAGCATGCCTTTTTCCAGGGCAAGGGCTCGGCCTTCAGGCTGGAGCCGGCGGAATTGGCGTCCTTCCTGAGGCTGCCGGCACCGGAGGGCGCCGCGGAATGACCCCACAGGCTTGTCTGCAGGAAGGCAAGCCATTTTTCCATATATCATTGACATCATCGCCCATCAGCGGTAAAATGGTTTACATAAGGATTGCTAAAGTGTTAAGGATTTATTAAGGAGGGCCTGGAGATGAGGATGAAACGATTGACAGCCCTGGCGCTGGCCATGCTGCTGCTGCTTACTGTCCCTGCCGCCTGGGCAGCCCCGGAGGGACATGTGGATGAAGAGGACCTGGGCGACCTGATCGTATATGATGATTCGAACAGCGTGTTTTATGAGGAGGAGGCGCCCGCAGCCCCCCAGGGGTCCAGCACCCCAGCCGCGGTGCCGGTGAACACCCCCCCACCCCTC
>ENA-UOOM01000211-UOOM01000211.1-fermentation-metagenome-genome-assembly--contig:-NODE-211-length-72964-cov-15.613765_pt1 | contig 72964 bp, 74 predicted proteins | sample MGYA00245781_ERZ724031 | MGnify/ENA primary metagenome ERZ724031 (study PRJEB28704, sample SAMN03018317) | fermentation metagenome | biome: anthropogenic terrestrial biome; feature: soil; material...
GGTATGGATTGAATCATTTTAGACAGTTGCGTTACAAAAACGCTTGACCATTACACACCCCCTACCGCTCCTAATAAGATTCATCAATTACCTTTTATACATTGTAAGCTGTTAAAATATACATCTATACCGCCCCAGTCGACAGGCGCATACTTTTCAAAGTGAACCGGATAATTTACCACCCAATAGTCACAGTCATGCAACATTTTGTGCAACTCATCCAGTTTGTTCACATCGTGATTTTTGACGGCACTTCTGACACAATCCTGCATCTTTTGAATATCTGCCTTTAAATCCGTGTCCTTTACGATATCATAAATTTTTTGCAAGGCTTGAATCCAAACTTCACCATCCACTGGATTATCAACCGTAGCTTCGCCTGCTATGGAAACAGTTCCAGTGTGCTCCCAAAATTCCCAGTTAGGACTGGAAGGACTTTTTAGTATGGTGCGAATATCTTTTTCAATAAACTCAGATTCCATATTCATATGCATTCCACGAATGTCATCCTGAACCGTTTGCCTTTCCTTTGTACTGAGTCCGGATAATGACCTTTTTTGCGCTGCTTTACACTGTTCTTCTGACGGCGGCTTTAATGTGCTGTCATGCAGTTTTAGAATTGCTTTTGTTTTGGAACTGCTGGATTCGGAATACGTATTTTCTGAAGAAACTACAGATCTTGAAAAGGTTGATTCTTGAGAATTAACTGTAACAGAACTTATCCTTTGAAGGTTGCGCTTCTCATTTATAGATGGGAGAAATAGCCAGGATATTAATAACACCATACAGACAAGACTTAGTACAATTATATTTGTACTTCTTTTCATGTGTCGTTCCTCCATAGATGTTATTGCCGTAACAACTTTTAGGGTTACATTAATTCACGAATATTCTTTATATATAAATGCAATCGATTGTAATAATTCAAATAGAGGAATTAAAATGTCAAATATGCTTTGTGTGAACAAAACTGGTAGGTCAGTCCCCGTATATAAGTGTTATTCCTATAGTGATGAGAAAATCGGGACTATTTATAACAGAGAAGCGTTTGTATATCTTCAAGGTGTTGGTGGAGATGGGGTGTTTGATACAATCCTTTTTATGGGGTCTGATTATGGGGTCTGACGGTCAGCTTAAATACGGCCAGCTTCATCTTACCAGTGACGGTGATGAACTTGGAGCCAAACCATGTATTGAATACCCATATGATTATGACAACATAGATGGTAGAGACTGCAAAACTTTCAAATTCCGTCGTGAAGCAAATGTCTATAACAAAGATGCTACTTATTGGGGAGCTGTTGCGGGGGGACGCCGTGTAGCGTTTTTGGATGATGATTACGATAACGGTGATACACACCTTGACTGGAAACTAATTCGATATGTGGAACGTACAGATGGACAGTGGATTCCGATTGTTGAGGGAGTTAGCACAAGGAGCAATTATGGCTACGTAGATACAGGCTTGTCAAGGGGATCTAATCCTGATGTTATTTCCATGTATGGCTCATGGTGATAATTAACATAGTAGATAATATCTTACATTAGTATGCCCATTTTGTCAAGCACACAGAATATCTGTAGCAAATTCTATTTCGTTAAAAATGAACTATATGTCCTCAATTGCAGGATAACAGAACTGCGATTGAGGGCATTTGCCATTGTCCGTTTTTACAAACCTGTCTAACTTGCTCGCTGGCTTTCTTTTACTCAAACTTTAGATTATGAAATTGTATTTATTTTGAGGAAATATTTTTATATTTAGCGAATGGACATTTTTCATTAATAAATTTGTAAAAAGTTTCAAAATTGCCTAATTTGAAATTGTTTTTATCTAAAAGTATTCCTACCATTGTGCCGATTTTTAAAATCAACAAATTCTGTGTTTCATAAATTTTCGTGACTTGTCTGTATCCATAAGATAACTCTTTATTATTTGCTGTGACAATGTGGATGCTTTCCGTAAAGCCAATAATTCTCTTGATTTGCTCACCATTATTCATAGCTAAGCGTTTTTTATAAACTTTATTTGAAAGAAAGCGAGGAAAAAATTTTAGAAATAATAGGACAATTACTATTAAAATAATTGCTGTAAAAAAGAGTACAATATTTTTATCAATAAAACTTCCAGTTGCAAACATAATAAGACCAATAATCATTGCAATCCCCGCATATTTAGAAGCGGCACCTGATTGAGCCAGCATGTATTCATATAATATATGCGGAGTTAAAGTAATCTCATTTTCAAAAAGGGGCTCCATCGTATACACCTCTATATATTATTATATACTGAAGCAATTATGGCTTCAAGGAATTATCCTGATTTTAATTTATGGTCGCAATTCTAACTACGCAAGCGGAAACATCTTGACCGAGAATTCCACTATTTCTGGTACGGATAACGCGGCTATGATCTATGATGCTCTGAACCGCCTGACCTCCAAGTCCGACAAGGACACTTCCGGCGCCGCTCTTGCGAGTTATGCTTACGCCTACGACGCGGACGGCAACATTACGTTCGGAAAATCCGCGCAGCAGACGGCGGCCATGACCTACGACACTCTTGACCGGCTGAGTGCCTATAACGGGAGCAAACCCGCTTTCGGCCTTGACGGAAATCTGACCTCTTGCACTCTCGACGGCAGCGTGGTATCCTTTGTTTATGATTCCGGGAATCGGCTCACCCAGGCAGGAACAGCGACATACACTTACGACGCAAACGACAACCGGACGGCTTCTGCTGTCGGCGGCAAGAAGACGCAGTACGCCTATGAGAACACCGCGGCAAAGTTGAGCCAGCTCCTGGTTTGCACCAACCCGGACGGCAGCCAAACGTTCTATGTGTACGGCCTTGGCCTGATCGGACAACAGGATTCCACCGGGTACAGCGTTTACCATTTCGACTTCCGAGGGAGCACGGTGGCACTGACAAATTCGTCGGGAGCTGTCACCGACCGCTTCACTTACGGTGCCTATGGGGAATTGCTGACGCATACCGGCAGCAGTGATACGCCGTTCCTGTACAATGGCCGCGACGGAATTCTGACCGACGCAAACGGCCTGTACTACATGCGGGCGAGGTACTATTCCCCCGAACTGAAACGGTTCCTCAACGCAGACAGCAAAAAAGGTTCCATCGACAAGAGTAAGTCGCTTAACATCTATTCATATGTTACCGATAATCCAGTTCTACTTGTTGATCCCAATGGACAATTCCCGACCATAGTAATCGGTGCTATAATTGGCCTTGCAATTGGTGCAGGCACCGATCTTGTTAACCAAGGAATCCAAAACAACTGGAACTGGAGCAAGATGAATTGGAAAGAGATCGGCATTAATGCAGCTACTGGGGCAGCATCAGGAGCTCTTGCAGGAACTGGGGCTGATTTGCCTTTGGTTATCGCGGTCAATGCACTTCTCAGCGGTATGTCTTACGCTGGAATCCAATTAGCCGACAGCGATGCCGTTGACCCATTGAAGCTGGCCTTTAGCACAGCAGCGGGTGGAGTTGCCGGAGGAATTGGTGGTCCTGGCATCCTCCATGGAGAAACCGGCGAAATGATTGGCAGATGGACACAAAGCGGATTACTTGCAAAATACTTAAATGAATCGGCGGGGAAAATAATAGTCAATGGAGATGAAATTGCAAAAGAAATGATTGCTGCTATTTTGAAAAAGGCAGGTCGACAAAGCATCGCTCTTTCCATTAGAGGCAACGCAGTAGTAACATTTATTAATGATATCGTAGGCGGCATTGATGTTAAAGCACATGCAGCAACGATAAACAAAAAATGATTGCGTGAGGGGGCCATATTTTATTGGTTGAGTTATTCTTTCGACTTCCAATACCAATACAGGTTATTGTGATGTTCTTGGGTTGGTTTATTTTCCTATTTGTATCCTTCACTACTGACCGGGTTATCGGAATAAGAATTTGGGGCTCAAAGAAACAATACTTCAAATACAGTAATAATCACATAACCTATAAACAAATATGGTCCAGTTCCGCTATCTTTTCACTCATAATCACGCTGTTTTCCCTTGCTTTCATATTTACAAATAGGCATTAAGCATCACAGACAGTGCAAAAGCATGTTATCACAATAGCAAAATACAGGAGGTGAAACCACCCCTTGCATTTTGCTATTTTAATCTGTGTACGGCCTTGGCTTAATCGGGCAGCAGGATTCCACCGGGTACAGCGTTTACCATTTCGACTTCCGAGGGAGCACGGTGGCTCTGACGAATTCGTCGGGAACTGTCACCGACCGTTTTACCTACAGGGCCTATGGGGAATTACTGGCACATACCGGAAGCAGTAATACGCCGTTCATGTATAACGGCCGCGACGGGGTTCTCACCGACGTAAACGGCCTCTACTACATGCGGGCGAGGTACTATTTTCCCGAACTGAAACGGTTTCTCAACGCCGACAGAAAAAGAGGTTCCATTGACAGGATTCAGACATTAAATCTTTATAGCTTTGTCGTGGGAAACCCGATCTCTCTAATTGATCCGGCTGGTATGAGTGCGGAATTGGATGAAAACAAACCCTTAATTGGTTCAACATCGTCAATTTACTTCAACCTGACTACCTTATTTGACGAATATGCAGAAGACGGTTATTATAGCGTTCACACTGTTGCAAAACAAGGATTTAAAACAACAGTTGGCAAAGAAGGGAAGTTATTAACTTACGATCAATATTTGGAAGGGCTGAAATGGGGTTCAACTTTTACATCGTCCAATATGGAAGTTAATATTTCACTTGGATCCGTAAGCGTCGGGCATAAAGTGAGAAATGTTACGACCTCATATGGCATCAACCTTTTGACTGGTGGCATGACAATAGGTACAGAAACTGAATCTCAGGAAGTAAATCTTGCTGGATATGGCAAAGTCAAACCCGTAACAAGTGTTGAAAAAACATACAATATCAATTGGTCCAAAATGGCTCAGCAGGCTGTTGCTGAAGCAGAAAACCAAATCACTTCTTCCGCCCATCAAGTCGCTTCTGCGTTTCAACAGGTTGGCACTGATATCACCAATAAAAGCTTTATAAAAGGATTGGCGGATTCATCATCTTTCTTTTTAGCAGCGGGTTCGCTCATAGCCGCTGTAGCCTTTTGGATTGCCCTTGCAGAGCCATTAAAATAGCTAACTTAATTTCTTACTAGCAGATGTTTATAAAAGATAAAACCAATGCCCCTCTAGCATTGGTTTTATCTTTTTATGTTATTAAATTCAACCACCTGACATTTTTCTCTTATATAACTATAGAAATCATTTAAATTATCATTTGTAAAATTCCTTTTGTCTAAAAGTATTCGTATATTTTGTTTGACTCGCAAAATTATTAAATGCTCTGTCTCATGAATTTCCTTAACTTGTTTATATTCATAGCAAGATGTTTTTTCATCATTTAGCGTCAGAATATAAACCTTATCTTTAAACTTTGTAATTTTACTGATGGCTTCTCCTTTTACCCAAAAGTGTTTTCTAAACACTATATTAGCTAAAAAGCGAGATAATAATTTCAGAATTAAAAAAGCGATTGGAATAAGGATTAACATAAGCACCGAAAAAAATATATTTTTGACGATATATCCTGCGACTGCCAGTAGTACAAAACCGGCAATCATCATAAGCGCTATAATCTTTCCTATTTTGGAGCTTCCACACGTTAAAGCTTCCATATATTCGTACAATATATCGGGAGTAAAAGTGATGTGGTTTTCAAAATCAGTTTCCATTATATCACCTATCCTTAGTATATGAGTTATTATATACTAAAGCAATTATGATTTCAAGGAATTATTTTTATGCTTGCAATTCTAACTACGCAAGCGGGAACATCCTGACTTACAGTCGGAACGGGGATTACCTGATTCCGAACCTGACGATCACGGAGCCGACAGAGAGCATCGGGAAATACGGGAGGATGCGGAAGAATTACCTGAAAGAACACCGTCCGATCCTGTACAGCAGCCTGCTGTTGTCGGAGAAATTGTACCCGCACCTGTTGGAGATGGAGCGGACGGCGATGGCACAGCTTATGTGCCTTTTCGCCGGAGAGACGGCCTGTAGTTCCGCTTCACTGTAACCGCTGCCGGAACCCCATGCCGGATTATCCGTACGCAGACGGTCAATCGGCAAAGCGCTAAAATGGATCATCGGATTTCTAAAATTACTAAGCCGGAGATACAAACAACTAATCCCAATATACTACGCGGTTTTATTGGTTCTTTGAAAATTATCATACCAATCGGAATTAATAAAATTGCCACAACGACGTTTGAAAAAATAGCAGCAGTGCTCACATTCCATCCTGCACGATATGCTAAAAGAAATCCCAATTCAAGAAATACTATCGCACAGCCTAATGCTACACTTGTAAAATTGAGTTGTTTAATATTCGAAGTTAAAGTGCCAGCATGAGGATAAAATGGTAAAGCTATTAGCGTTAATAAAAAAGCGGTAAAATATGTTACTGAAAGAGAAATAAGCGGATTTACATTTTTTGGAGTACTCTTTTGAAATATATGATAAAAAACATTTGCTAAAATTGTCATAATTATTGAAATATAATACAATTACAATAGCACTTCTTTCGAATTTTTTTCCTTTGGGTTTAACAGGATAGCTTTTGTTACAATATCTAATATTCGATCTTTCAATTCAGTCCTTCCAATAAGATCATTTTCACGTATTTTTTCAAGTTTATAACTGGTATAACAATCACAAGTTAGTCCCTGAATCTTTGCTATTTTTTTTGTCGTATTATAACTCTCAATGGCATCATATAAGGATTTATTGCACTTATCGCAATTTCTTATAAAGATATCTGGTGTTGGAAAGAACTCAAATCCACCTATTCGTAAATCAAGTTTGGGATAAAAATCGTATTGCATAACCTCGTTCAAAATATCTCTTATAACCCAACCTTTAGGTACGTCATAAGTTCCTGCATTATACATAAATTCCACCATGGTGTTTTTTTGAATACTTGTGGGCTCCAAAGAGATGGAATCAGTCAATGTAGATATGTCCCGAATACTAGTAACAATATCGTCAATTGATTCCTGGGTCGTTAGAAACAAGGGCTTAACATTTAAATACGTAAGGATGCGTAAGTTCGCGAATTTTTTAATTAAGTTTGCCGCATGATTGTATTGCGAAAAAGTGAATCCTTTATTAATGCATAATGTTCGAATGTTATCATTAGAAGTCTCGAGTCCAATTCCAATTTCAACAACTTTGTTTTTTAAAATTTCTGATATCTCATGTAATATTTCATAGTTTATAAATTCTGGTCGGCTTTCCAGAATGACACATTTTATAAATCTATTTTCTGATATAAGCTTTAATATTTTATATAGCTGACCGTTTGAGATTTCCCAAGGATTCAATATCGAGCCCGCATTATAAATGCACAAAATCGGGATATTAGAAAAATCATATTTTTCATATTCCCTTTTAAACTGTTTATAGTAACTATCATCTGGCAATTCAACACCCATGCTAGTCCCATAGTAATGGCCACACATATAGCAGCCTCCGAAATCAGTACAAGCCCATTGACATCCCTTGCTACGTAGATAAAATATAACTCTATTTACTCTTCTATTCTCGAAATAACCTGTAGTTAAGGACGAATTAGCAACCTTTGAAAAATCAGCAATAACATTTCTTTTCCGTGATCTTTTTAAAAGCTGATTTAGCTGATTGACTATAAGTTCTTTATTTGAAGGGATTTCTAACATAGCAATGCACCTCATTCCTACTGCTGTGGAATCACTTGTTGTCACTGGAGGGCCATAACTTTTATGCAATCTCTCACTTTACAAAGGCTACCAATAACATCTTGTAGATTATGCATCTTCTCTACTTAAAATGATTCTAAGCATATTCAAGATAGATGATGTTTCCAAGCCAAATGTTCTTAATTGGTATTATATATCAGCATTACTGTCCAGTCAACAAATTATATGAAAAAAATATAAAGAATGTATAAATTGGACATATGTGGCCAAATTAAAAAGCTTTTCTATGCAAGATCAAAGCGCATTCTGTGGACATCCGCCTGTTTTATGCCGCGTTCGCCGCCTATTTTATGGCAAACCTTATTATAGTCCCAGAAAAGTGAGTAAGCGACCTGCCGTTCTGGTTCCTATGACGCTGCCATAGGTAAACATAAAGGATAAATCGAAACAAAGGGACAGCCGCACCGAAGCGTGCCAGCCGTATGGCAGTTCAAACCTGTATCGGCGCGGCTGCTATCCTTTTTATGTATTGACATGGTTTGAAATGGAGATGCCTCTTTATGGAGCAAACCACACTGCGCAACAAAGCCAATACCTCCTATAAGGAGGTCAAGATCGGGAATACGCTGTATCGCGTGACCAGCGTGTTTTCCGGTGAAAAGGACCTGGGGCATACGCTGGAACAGCTCGCCGTCCGGCGCGCCATGACAGAGCTTACACCGCCCCGCGTCCCTTCTGCTTCTTAACGATAAAACCCTCTCGGCCAGCCGCATCCTTGCGCGGCGAAAGCTCCCGCGTTATCCTGATGATGTCAGAGAGTCATAAAACCGCACGAGGTATGATGCTGAGATGATCGGGAGGTAAAAACATAGATGATCGAAAAGACATACAACGTGGGCATCTACTGCCGACTGTCCAACGACGATGAGCGCGACGGTGAATCCGCCAGCATTGAAAATCAAAAGCTGCTTCTCCAACGGTATGTCTAGGAGCGCAGCTGGAATGAAATTGACGTATATACCGACGATGGATATTCCGGAACGAATTTTGACCGCCACGGTGTTCAGCGCCTGATTGAAGATGCAAAAGCAAAGCGCATCAACGTGATTTTGGTCAAGGACCTGTCGCGTTTCGGCAGAAACTACATTGAATTCGGGCAATATACGGATTACCTGTTTCCTTCTATCGGATGCCGCTTCGTTTCCGTGCTGGATTGTCTGGACACCGAGGGCGACAACACCGATATGCTTCACTTCCGCAGCTTGATGAATGACTACCATTTGAAGGATTTAAGCAACAAAATCAAGTCCGTTCGGTACGCCAAAATGAAAAGCGGACAGTTCCTTTCCGCTTACGCCCCTTACGGCTATCGCAAAAGCGAGGACGATAAGCACAAACTGGTCATCGACGAATACTCCGCCGCAGTGGTGCGCAGGGCCTTTTCCATGCGGCGGGACGGCGTGGCCTACGGCAAGATTGCGCCGCTTTCAATTAGGACGGCATCCTCTCTCCGCGCGGGTACTGGCACAGCCTGTACGAAACCGGCGAATGACAGTACTCTCAAATTTGGACCTGTGCAACCGTAAAAAACCTTCTGAACAACGAAGTCCATCTTGGAAACCTGCTTATGAACTATACCGGCTCCCATTCCTATAAGGACGGCACGATGATTTATAAGCCAGAATCCGAATGGATACGGTGCGAGGCAACCCATGAGGCAATCATTACTCCGGAAGAATTGAAAGCCGTGCGGAAAATAAATCAGGCTGCAAAGCGCCGCGTTGAGAATAACCGAAAGCCGACCCGAAGCCTTTTCTCCGGCAAGCTGGTCTGCGCCGATTGCAGAAATTGGAGAGCATGACCGCAAAGCTCTATGAGGAAAAGGTTAGCGGGGCGGTCAGCGAAAGCACCTTCTCGGTGCTGATAATGAAAAACGAACAGGAGCGCCTTATCAAAGCGGAACGCCTTGACGCGCTTCTGTCCGAAGTTAAAAAGTCCGATCAGGATGCAGCCCACATTAAGAATTGGGCGGCGGCGATCCACAAATATCTGAACTTACAGGAACTTGACCGGGAAACCATCGACGAGCTGATAGACCACATTGAAATTGGCGAACGCACCGTTGTTGACGGAAAGCGCAGGCAGAATGTAAAGGTGTTCTATCGTTTTGTCGGGCAGGTCAACCGGGAACTTGATATGCAATGAAAATAGGCCGTCTTACAGGTTTTGAGTGTTTTTTAGCACGACTTTTTCCAATAATGCATGCTCTTGATAATATTGTGGTACAGAAGAAAGCGCTCCCTTACTTCACGGATGTAATCAGAATTCACACCCAATAAAGCAAGGGAACCCGTAGGTTTGAAAAGCCTGTACTGGCCCGAAATCTTGGAGAATGGTTTTTACGCCGTCTTCATGTGAAGGCGCAGCCTGTCTGAAATCATGGCAATAAACTCGCTGCGGGTCGGTTTGACGCTTACAATAAAGCAAAAGCGGCTTATCTTTTATGAATGCTTTACAGTTCGAACGCGGCAAGTTTTTGGGGAAATGGACATATATTTTTTAAAAAGTGTGCTGTAGTAGCCTTGGTTGCAGAAATGATAGAAATTTGCAATATCGGCAATGTCATAGTCAGTATATTTAACAAAATATTCAGATTCTTCAATTCGCTTTCGGTTTATGTAATCGGTAATTGAAACTCCCGTTTCCTTTTTAAAGAGACCGCTTAGGTAGTTTGGATGGACAAAACAATGCTTCGCAATATTTGCCAGTGATAAATCCTGTGTTAGATTATTGTTTATGTACTGCATGGCGTCAAATACAGGATGCGAATGTTTTGTCGGATTAGCGTGACGAACTGTTTTGCCATTTTGAGTTCAAAATTTTGTATGGCTGACATGTTGTTCATAGTTTCAATTTTCCTTATGAAGATGTCACTGTATGTGAAGGCAATATCTGGGAATACCCCTACATCAATGGCAGCGCGAGTGAAAAGAGTGCACGAGCAGATAATGGAGTCTTTCAGAGAACGCATAGAATCTTTAGCAAGGTTTGTACGATTTAAGGAGTTAATTTCCTCAAGGGTCGCAATAATTTCTTTCTCGTTTCCAAGTTTAATCTGACTTATCAATTTCTTTTCCAAGGAATAGGGTGGATGAGTAAACATTTTTTCGCGGTTTTTGCAGGTACTCTGAAAATATTCCTGAATAAGACTGGTTCTGATTGGCTGTATTTCAGTAAAAGTACTTTTTGTATTTTTTGAGCCGAACAGAACTGATAGTAGTTTCCCGCAGTAATAGTACGTTTCTAGACTAATTTTTTTCAAATGAGAATAATAAGCTTCCAACTTTGCTTTCATATTAACTGGAACGTGGTTTTCCTTCATAATTTTTACTAGATGTGCACTGTTCATGTCTTCTGTTAGGAAAGGTCCGACAATTACTGTGACCATTTCATCTACAACGAGAACGAGGTATCGTTCTCCGAAATTACTGGAAAGAAATTGCGGCATCCGATATTCCTGCGTGTAGCAGGGGAAAGTCATGGGGCTGTTACTCCCATGGATCAATTCTTCTGCTGTTTCGATTTTTTGTGGCATCGAATTTTTAATGGCCCCGTTTTCAATGATACGGATAGGCAACTGAGTAGGCCAGTAGAAAATGTTGGCGCGTTCCAGCAGAAAATCCATGTAATACATAAGAAAGCCTCTATCATTTAAAATAATTATCAACTATTTTTCATATTACTATTATATTATAAAAAATCTTAATATATTGTAATACTTTAAAATATGTTTATGCTAAAATAACTTTAGTTTCAAACCACAAAATACGATATATAAAATAAGGAGGGCTTTTCAATGAAAAGGTTGGTCTCTAGAAAAAAATTGCTTGCTTTAATGCTTGCTGCTTCTTTAGTGTGCGGTACAACGGCCTGCTCCAATAATAGCTCGCAGACCAGTTCTAAAGCATCTACATCTGCAGTTTCAGAGGCTTCAAGCGCTTCGGACGGTGCACCGGTTACGCTTACATTTGCTGGACAGGCCGATTCCACGCCTGCTACCAAGGCTGCGATAGATGCTTTTAATGCTTCGCAAAAAAAGTACAAAGTAAAATGGCAGCAATTTACAAATGATTCTGATCAGATGCACGATCAGCTAATTACTTCATTGTCTTCTGGTTCTTCTGGCTATGACATACTGTCACTTGATGTTTGTTGGGGAGGCGAGTTTGCAGCTGCCGGATATCTCACTCCGATTGATATGAAAATGAGTGAAGCTGGATATCAAAAACTTAATTTCAACAAAGGTTCTATGGATGCTGGCAATTATGGTGGAAAACAATATGCGCTGCCGTTTTTCCCAGATGTCGCAGTGCTCTTCTACCGCTCTGACATAGTTTCAAAAGACGACGGTCAGAAACTTTCCAGCGGCAATTACACTTACGACGACCTTTATAGAATGGCGGAAAAATATAAAGGGAAAGGAGGAACAACAGATGGTTTTGCATTCCAGGCAAAGCAGTATGAAGGCCTTACATGCAATGCGAATGAATTCACAAACCATTTTAAGGACATATCTGGTGGATTGCAGGCCATGAAGAAATTTACTTCTTCGAAACTGGTCCCAACCGATGTCCTCAATTATAACGAAGGCTCGACCGATGAAAGCTTTAAAAATGGGAAATCAGTATTTTCACGCAACTGGCCTTATCAGTACGGACTAATTAAAAGCGGAAAATATTCTGTTAAAAAAGTGCAGGTTGGAATTGCGCCACTTCCTAATGGCGGTTGTGTAGGTGGCTGGTTACTTGGTATCAACGCAAAATCTAAAAATATTGACGGAGCATGGGAGTTTATTAAGTTCCTTGCAGGCCCGAAGGGACAAAAAATTATGTCCACAAAGGGTTCGTATCTGCCTGGCTATAACTCCTTGTTAACGAATGATTCCGTAGAATCTGCCAATCCGCTTCTTACAATGAAGGGTTTTCAGAAAGCAATTTCCACTACAATTGCAAGACCTGTTTCCGCATCTTATTCAAAAATGAGCGATACCATTCAAATTAATATTCATAAATATTTGTCCGGCGGCCAAGATCTTGATACCACTGTTAAGGCAGTTCAGGCAGCACTAAAACAGTAAGTACAGCAGGGGGTGTAGAGAAAGTTACACCCCCTATTTTTTTCAGTGACCAAATCATTTGAGAGGGATCTTCTATGAAAAGGAAAATGACATTTAAGCAGTTCCTTTTTCTGTTGCCATTGTTAATAGTTATGGCTGTTTTTTCTATCTGGCCGATTTTGACTTCATTTTTCTATTCTTTCTTCGACTACCGTCTTAATGATGTCCAAAAATCATCGCTTAGCTTTTCATCTAAATTTTCTTCAAGGCAGTTTCATGAAAATGTTTCTTACATAAAATTGTTCCTTTCCGAAGACGCGAATGTCGCATTAAAAGACTCAAAAGCCGCTGCGGCTTTTCACGACGTTATGCAGCATTCGGATACATATACGAAAAGCTATTCCTCTTTAAAGAATGGAAATATATCACTTGTAAAAGGCCAGCAGTTGCTACGCGACACACAAGCGCTGCAGTCGGAAGTACAAAATCTATACAAGAAATATCCAAACACCGGATATGCTAATGCTTCTTCATTGCCAAAAATTTTCGCAGAACTGAAAAAGTCCGTTTCACCCTCTAACTTTGTAGGAGTTTCTAACTACGCGAAAATAGGACAAGACAAACGCCTTTTCAATGCCCTATGGCATACGCTTTTTTTCACGCTCGTCTCTGTTGCGGTTGAGTTTATCCTCGGACTGATTCTCGCCCTGATTATGAATCAGGCGGTTCGCGGAATCGGACTGATCCGAACGGGTGCATTAATCCCCTGGGCAATTCCGACAGCTGTTTCCGCTTTAATCTGGAGTTACCTTTACGACGGCTCAAGCGGAATCATTTCTCATATTTTTGCGAAAATCGGTTTGATCCCGTCTTCACAGACCATGCTGCTCACGGGTTCGGGAGCAATGTCTGCGGCAATTCTTACCGACGTATGGAAAACAACGCCCTATATGGCCCTTTTGCTTCTTGCAGGATTGCAGATGATTGACAAGGGCCTGTACGAAAGTAGCGCCATAGATGGAGCCAGCAAAGTACAAACCTTTTTTAAAATCACACTTCCGCTGCTGAAGCCCTCGATTTTGGTAGCCGTGCTGTTCCGCATGTTGGATGCTTTCCGTGTGTATGATTTAATTGCCGTCCTGACCGGAGGCGGCCCCGGCGGATCAACAGAAACCCTGTCCGTTTACGCTTATAAGACGATGTTTTCACAGATGAATTTCGGGTACGGCTCTGTAATTGTGATGTTTATGTTCGTTTGCGTCCTGCTGATTGCAATTCTTTTTGTTAAAGCGCTCGGCACAAATGTAATGTATGAAGAATAGAGGTGCGCAAATGAAAAAGTCACATTGGGGCTATTATCTTGTTACAATTATTTTTCTTATTATTACTCTTTTCCCATTTTTCTGGATTTTGATTACATCCTTTAAGCCGTCTGCAGATATTTTCGGCGACAATGCTTTTCGCGTTTTTACCCACTCTATGACATTGGAAAATTACAAGTCGATCCTGATTGGCAAAAACATCCCCAGTTCGATAAAAAACAGTCTGTTAATCTCGCTTATCACGACTATGTACGTTGTTGTCATTTCCACGCTGGCCGCCTATGCCATCTCGCGGTTCCATTTCCGCTTTAAAAATTTTCTCATGGGGTTAATCTTGGTCATTGCCATGTTTCCCCAAATGATTATCGTCGGGCCGATTTTTAACCTTTTCACTTCACTGCACTGGACAAACACATATGCAATTGTTCTGCCGTATTCAACCATTACGATTCCGGCAGCCGTATGGCTCATGGTGGCTCATTTTAAAAAAATCCCCATCTCCATCGAAGAGTCAGCGAAAATAGACGGTGCAACTCCTTTTCAGACGCTTTCAAAGATTGTAATGCCCATTGCGGCTCCAGGCGTTTTTACCACTGCCATTATGACATTTATTGCCGCTTGGAACGAATATCTCCTCTCCGCGACTCTGAATACGGAAATCCCAATGCAGACCGTCCCGGTTGCCATTTCATTTCTGCGCACACAGTTTCAGATTATGTGGGGTGAAGTCTGTGCGGCAACGGTAATTGTTACGATTCCGACGTTGATTATTGTACTTGTATTTCAAAAACAGATCGTTTCCGGCCTTGTTTCGGGGGCGGTCAAGGAGTGATTATGCTGTCAAAAAATATGATTTATCAAATAAATAATTTCAGTCTTGATAATCAAAAACTGATGTTGTATGAAACGATTTTTCATAATGCAAACGGCTACATTGGTATCAGGTCAAATTTTGAAGAGGGATATCCAGACAACTACCAGTCAATTCGCGGGGCATATATCAATGGATTTTACGATTTAACGCCAGTCGCGCAGGCAGAAAACCTCTACGGGCTTACACATGAAAAACAGACAATGCTGAACATTCATGATGTGCAGGAAATACAGCTCATGGTTGGCGGAGAAAAGTTCTCTATGTTCAGCGGTACAGTCCTTAAAAGTATGCGCAGGCTTGACATGAAGAAAGGAATTACAGAGCGCTCTGTACTGTGGCGCTCTCCGCAAGGCAAAACAGTAAAAATCGACATTACAAGAATGACTTCCTTTGCGCTTCTTCCGCTGTTTACAATCGAGTACCATGTTAGGTCAATTGATTTCTCCGGCGAAGTCAAGCTAAGATCGTCACATATCGGGAAAGCAATGAATTACTACAGTACAAATGATCCTCGAGTTGCGGGTGACCACATCCAGCATTTGGTTCCTGACGAAGCCTTTTTTGCCGACAAGAACACTTCTGTCATTTTATCCCACACACTTCATTCGAATCTTTCGGTCACTACTGTAGTAAGGAACGTGCTTTCAAGAAAATCCAGAATTAAAAATAGGCTGTATGAAAATTCGGCTGCGCAAGACTTTCTGCTTAAACTTGACAAAGGGGAAGAAGTAGTTTTAATAAAATATGCTGTATTCTGCGATTCTATTCGGTATCCAGACTGCCGGAAAAAAGCGCAAAAGATAATGAATAAGGCTACTGCTTCTCCAGTAAAAAAATGGTATTACCTGCAAGAACGCTATCTGAAGCAGTTTTGGGACACAGGAGCAGTTGTTATTAAGGGCAATGAGAAACTTAGCAACGCCATTACATATGGCCTATACCAGCTGATCCAGTCCGTCGGCAAAGATCCATACAGCAATGTTCCAGCAAAAGGCCTTTCCGGCGAAGGCTATGAAGGCCATTATTTTTGGGATACTGAAATGTACGTTGAGCCTTATTTCCTGCTGACGCATACGGAAATCGCGAGAAATCTGATTTTGTATCGCTATCGTACACTTAAGGAAGCGCGGGAAAATGCGCGCATTTTGGGACATGGAAAAGGAGTTCTGTATCCTTGGCGCACAATTACCGGAAAAGAATGCTCAGGATATTTTCCGTCGGGAAGTGCCCAGTACCATATTAATGGCGATATTGCCTATTCAGTTATCAATTATTATCTTGTCACGAGAGATTTAGGCTTTATGGCCGATTACGGTGCAGAGATTTTGTTTGAAACTGCCCGCCTTTGGATTAATATAGGCAGCTATTATCAGGGCAGTTTTCGAATATGCTGTGTTACAGGGCCAGATGAATACACTTGCCTAGTCAACAACAATTATTACACTAATGTTCTTGCAAAGCACAACCTTAAATGGGCGGCAAAAATCTATGATATTTTAAAGAAAAATGAAAAGATTGCGCCTGTGGCTGAAAAGATTCATATTACAGAATCAGAAATACAGGAATTCCGAGAGGCTTCACAACATATGTATCTGCCATATAATGAAAAGCTTGACATCAATCCACAGGATGACTCATTCCTCATGAAAAAGAAATGGCCCTTCAGTAAAAATGATTTCAAAGAATATCCACTGCTCATGCATTACCATCCGCTTTGCTTATATCGCCATCAGATTTGCAAGCAGGCCGATACTGTTTTAGCGCATTTTATACTTGAAGACGAACAGAAATTCTCTACAATGAAACATTCATTTCAATATTATGAAAAAATCACGACGCATGATTCTTCTCTCTCTTCCTGCATTTTCTGTATTATGGCTTCCCGCTTTGGAATGTCAGAGAAGGCCTACCAATATTTTGGGAACAGCGCTGAACTTGATTTAAAAAATCTGCAGGGAAATACGAAAGACGGGATTCATGTCGCAAACTTCGGTGGAGTTTATATGGCGGTAGTATTTGGATTTGCTGGGCTAAGGATTAAGGAGGATGGCTTTCATTTGGCACCGGCTCTTCCAAAAGAGTGGAAGGGATATGAATTTAAATTGCGCAATGCAGGAGGCCTGTTCGACCTGATGGTGACGGACAAGTCTGTCAATATAAAAGTGCTTTCCGGAATTCCGCAGAAAATTTTTGTCTACAACAAACCATATCTATTGAAAAAAAGCCTGCAGGTACCGCTGAGGACCGGAGCTGTGACAGAATGAAAAAATTTTCAGGCGCTATTTTTGATTTGGATGGGGTCCTTGTAGACACTGCGAAATATCATTATTTTGCTTGGAGACGGCTTGCGGAAAGGCTGGGATTTATATTTACACCGGAGCAAAATGAACAGCTAAAAGGAGTCTCACGCATGAAGTCACTTGATATCTTACTGAAAACCGGTGGCATGCAAGGCCGTTTTACAAAGCCCGAGAAGGAAACGATGGCAGAATGGAAAAATAATTTATATATAAAAGAAATCTCAAAAATGGACTCTTCAGATTTGCTTAATGGCGCTCTCCCACTGTTGCAAAAGTTAAAAAAATCAGGCATCAAAACCGCGATTGGCTCATCAAGCCGCAATGCGAAACTTGTGTTGCAGGTAACAGGCATTGTACCTTATTTTGACGCTGTAATAGATGGTGATAAAGTAACACGTGCAAAACCTGACCCGCAGATATTTCTGCTTAGTGCCTCAGCACTTTCACTGCCTCCTGAAGACTGCACGGTGTTTGAAGATTCACAGTCTGGTTTAGCAGCTGCAAAAGCGGCTGGAATCTATGCAATAGGTATCGGAAAACCAAACCTTCTGAGTAATGCCGATACTGTCTATCCTGATCTGTCAGCTGCTGAAATTCCACTTTATTTTGGATTGGAGGGATAGCTGTTTTAGCCCTAATATTTCAAAAGTTTTCATTTTATGTATGTACCTGCATGTTTTCAGATGCGCATATCAAAGACTGCATGGATACCGTATTTCAGGCGTCCATGCAGAAATTTTGTTACCCTATTTAGTCGTCGGTATAGCCCGAAATGGAGCAGCAAAATGGCAACCTCAGACTGTCATCATGCGGTACATGGCTTAGAGGCAAATCTGCGCATGCTCCATGAAACGGTCGATATTGATATTTTCGTTGGCATTGTGCAGCTCTCTGTCGGGTTCATCCTTAAAAAATGGGCCAAATGCAACTGCTTTCCCTGGAATTTCGCGCGCATAAGCATGCCGCCTGTTGCGTAGAGTTCTGCCGGAACGCCTTTAACTTCCTTGTAAGTCCCTTGTAACAGATGTACGATGGGATGGTCAGCCGGAAAATAAAGCGGCGGATTTTCCATAACTTTTTCTGCTGTAAGCCCTGCCTGCTCCGCTTTTCTGCGGATTGCTCCTACAATGTCGCTGCCATTGCAGGTCACCGGGTAACGGATATCAAGTGGCATGCTTGATAACGATGAGTTAACGCGTACGAGGCCGAGATTAATGGTAAGAGACTTGAAGGTTCGTCGGTTCCCATGCCGATGTTTCGATTCATGAAAGACAAAAGCGCGCCGAGCCCATTTTCTGAAAGCACTTTTCCGAGCAGAGCAGATAAAAGACAGCGGCTTTAGCCCATATTACGTGAATCATACGACCGGTACCATGTAATGCCAACGGCTCGCCATTTATGGCAGCTGCGCTGCAGGTTACAGGCGACTCAATTACTCTTGCCGCCGAGCAAAAAGCCCGCACGACTTATGACAATATTCTGCGCGTTACCGACGGCCCCGACGTTCGCAATGCAATAAAATTTCTGCGTGAGCGCGAAGTTGTCCACTACCAGCGGTTCGGTGAAGGCCTGCGCATAATAACAGACCAGCTCGATGATAAAAACTTTTACGCATTCAATCCGGCTTTCGACAGCCCGCGCACGAAAAAGGCACAGTCACCCGCTCCACTTGTTTCAGCCGAAACATCGTCAAAATAAATTTGGCCGTCATGTCTATTTAAATTTAACCGTGCCACATTTTATTTGCACTTGCTGCTTTTTCTCTGGAAAAATTTTATCAATTCTACAATAGGAATAACAGAAAATGCGAGGAGCATTGCGGTAAAATACTCTCTTGCCGATATTTCTTCAAATTCAAAAGACCGCGCAAGCGCCGGAACAAATATAACAACAGATGTAAGCACAAGTGAGCCGAGCATGGCACCTATTAAGGCTTTATTCTGATATTTCATTTTGAAAATAGAGCCACGCTGTGAGCGCATATTAAATGCGTGGAAAATTTCTGCCATGGATATCGTAAGGAATGCCATTGTCATGCCATCCGGACTGTTGGTGATTTCCCAGACGCCATGCTCCATAAAATGCCCTATAAAGTATGCCGCAAGTGTCAGCGCAGTAATAAATATGCCTTGATACATTATATCGAAACCTACGCCGCCAGCAAAAATACTTTCTTTAGGGTCACGCGGCCTGCGTGACATAAGACCCGCTTCCTTGCGCTCCATTCCAAGGGCAAGCGCAGGGAATGAATCCGTAATTAGGTTGATCCACAGAAGATGCACAGGTTTAAGGATCGTAAAGCCAAGCATTGTTGCAATGAAAACGCACAGGACTTCGCTCAAGTTGGAAGCAAGAAGGAACTGTATGGTCTTGCGTATATTGTCATAAACTCTTCTGCCTTCTTCTACTGCCGCAACAATTGTTGCAAAATTGTCGTCACCGAGAATCATATCAGCAACATTCTTTGTAACGTCCGTTCCTGTTATCCCCATGCCTACACCAATATCGGCGGTTTTAACAGATGGCGCATCATTGACACCATCGCCTGTCATTGCCGTTACCATGCCCTTTTTCTTCCATGCATTTACAATGCGGACTTTATGCTCCGGCTGCACCCTTGCATAAACGGAATATTTGTCCACCGATTTTTCCAACTCTTCATCGCTCAGTTCATCAAGCTCCGCACCAGTTATTGCCTGTGACGGGTCATTCAGGATGCCAAGCTGTGAAGCTATGGCAGATGCCGTGTCTTTATGGTCACCTGTAATCATGTTTACGCGTATTCCGGCAGACTTGCATTCCTGTATAGCTTTCGCGGCTTCCGGGCGCACCGGGTCTATCATTCCTACAAGACCGATAAAAACAAGGTCATGCTCGAGGTCTTCCGCATGAAAAGACTGCGGCATCTCTTTGTAAGCACGGTACGACGCACCGAGTACACGGAGTGCCTTGCCGGCCATGCGTTTGTTTTCGGCCGCAATTTCTGAGCGAAACTTATCAGTAAGCGGAACGGCTTTCCCGTCTTTAATAAATGCCGTGCAGTGCCTTAGCAGCACATCAGGCGCGCCTTTTGTGTACTGGACAAACCCTCCCCCAGCTTTATGGACTGTAGACATCATCTTTCTGCCAGAATCAAACGGCGCTTCGCCTACACGCGGTATTTTATTCTCAAGCTCATATTTTTTCAAAGAGCGTGACGCTGCATAGGCAACGAGCGCATTTTCTGTAGGTTCACCGGTAATCTCTCCATTTTCTTTTAAAACCGAATCACTGCAAAGCGCAAGTGCACGGGCAAGGCTGTCTTCATCGCTGCCAAAATGGTCTACAACAGTCATATTGTTTTGCGTTAAGGTTCCTGTTTTATCTGAGCAGATAACCTGTGCGCAGCCGAGCGTCTCAACCGCCGTAAGCCTACGGATGATAGCATGGCGTTTCGACATGTTTGTAACGCCTATAGAAAGGACAATAGTTACAACGGCAGCAAGGCCTTCCGGGATTGCCGCAACAGCAAGGCTTACCGCAACCATGAATGTGTCAAGCACTACCTTGCCGCTGAAATTGCCCGCTTTCAGCAGGCTGAAAGCAAAAATAAACAGGCATACACCAACAACAAGGTATGTTAAAATCTTACTCAGCTGGTTCAGCTTTATCTGAAGAGGCGTAAGGCTTTGCTTTGCCTTTGTCAACTCATTTGCTATTTTCCCCATTTCCGTATCCATACCTGTTGCTGCAACTACGGCTTTGCCGCGGCCATAGACTATTGTGCTTCCCATGTAAGACATATTTTTGCGGTCACCAAGAGTAACTGACTTTGCACCGTTAAGCGAAAGCGCTTCCGCTGTCTTTTCCACAGGCACCGACTCGCCCGTCAGGGCAGATTCCTCAGCCTTCATTCCGGCGTTTTCAAAAATTCTGCAGTCTGCCGGGACAGCATCGCCCGCCTCCAAAACAACGACGTCACCTTTTACAAGGTCTTCACTCTTTATTTCCATCACCGAGCCGTCGCGTATTACTTTCGATGTGGCTGCAGTCATCTGCTTTAAAGACTCGATTGCCTTTTCCGCTTTATGCTCCTGAAAAACCCCGAGCACTGCATTAAGAACTACGACAAACAAAATAATAAAGACGTTTGCATAAGACTCATGCGAATACGCGGAAGTAATGCCGGATATCACAGCAGCAACAATAAGGATGAGTGTCATTGGTTCTATAAGCTGCTGAAAAAACTTCTTGACTACTGAATCTTTTTTTGGTTCTGCCAGCTTATTTTTCCCGTCCCTCTTAAGCCTTGCACTGGCTTCTTCCTGTGAAAGCCCATGTTCGCCGCTTTTTACCTCATCAAAGACTTTTTTTATTTCTTCCAGATAAAATTTCATAGGATTTTCCTTTCGCATAATATCATTCCCAAACTTTAAAATAAAAAAGGCCCATGCAAAGCTTTCCGAAGAAAGCCATGCATGAGTCTCGTCTATAAAGGTAAGCCAGACCCCTTCCAGGGCCATGTATGTTGACTTACCACATCCATAATCGGATGTAAACTACTCCCTCAAATATCTGAGCATAAAATTATATTAATACTCTACCAGATGCAACAGACTTTGTCAACTAAATTTATCAAATTTAAAGTTTTCCCGCCTGATTACATTAACCATAAACGGCATGCGATAAACTCAGCACTTAGCCTGTTTTTTATCGTTATCTGCAGATGAATTATCGGCCTTAACATCGTCAGGCACTTCAACATCTTTGATGCTTCCGTCGGAAATCTGCACTTTGCCCTGCAGTTTTGCCCCACTCTCTACCGTAATGGTAGTCGAGACAATGTTTCCGATAATCACTGCACTTTTTTCGCATGTGACATTGCCCATTACATGTATATTTCCTTTCAGTTTTCCGCCGAACACAAGGCTGCCGCATTTAATATCGCCGACAACTACGGAATCGCTGTCAACTATAACAGAACCCGAAGCGCTAACATTTCCACGCACAGCACAACCTTCAAGCCTCACGTCCGAGCCCTGTACATTGCCGTTCTGTTTTCCGCAGATTATGATTTTGCCGGGCGTTTTCACTGCTCCTGTCACCGAGCCGTAAAGTTCAATGTCGCCTTCTGCGTTAATGTCACTTTTTATAACAGTTTTTCTCGAGATTACCGTTGTGCTTTCCCTTTCCTCTTCATCACTGATGCTTTTCACATTATCTGCTGGCTCTGCAGCTCTTGCATTTTCGGCAGATGCAAGCAAAGGGTTCTTTTCATCCTGGTTTAAAGTGCTCTGTGTGCCTTTTTCCGTCGATCGATAAAAGACTTCGCTGCATGCACTGTCATCATAAGCCATTCCATTTACTGCAGGTTCCGGCTCTTCAGAGCCGTTGCCGTCCGCCTGTTCTTTGTCAGAGCCATACCACATACGCTTAATCTTTTTAGCAAATCCGCCGTCGTGGTCATTTAAATCTGTAGCCATTATTATACGCACCTCCACCTATCTGTTAAAAAGTTTGCAGAAGTTTTTCGTATGTTCATTATAGCACAGGTTCGACTATTTTCGCAATTCAAATTTCAGTATGGAATTTGCAGCAGTTTATAAAAAAATACCCCGGATTTATTTTCCGAGGTATAATCTGCTGTTAAAATTACTGAACCATCAATTCGCATATTTCGTTCGAAAAATCCACTGGGTCTTCAATAGGCATACCTTCTATTAGCAGGGCCTGTGTATATAGCATGGAAGTATACATTTTAAGCCTGTCTTTATCGTTCTTATATAGGTCGCACAATTTTTTGAACACAGGGTGGTTAGCATTGATTTCGAGCACACGCTGAGACTTTACTTTCTCTTTATCGACGTTCGGCATTGAATTAAGGACTTTTTCCATTTCCATCGAAATAGCTCCGGTCGTAGAAATGCACACCGGATGAGTCTTAAGCTTCTGTGAAAGGATTACATTGCTTACTTTACCGTCGAGCGAATCTTTCATGAAAGAAAGCATATCTTTGTTTTCTTCAACTTTCTTTGCTGCTTCTTTCTTTTCCTCATCCGTTTCAAGGCCAAGGTCATCGGCAGAAATTGATTTAAATTCCTTGTCATTATATTTCTGCAGCATTGAGACCGCAAATTCGTCTACCGGGTCTGTCATGTAAAGTATTTCATATCCATGCTCTTTTACAGCGTCTGCCTGCGGCAGCCTGTCAATGCGGTCGACAGTGTCGCCGCACGCATAGTAAATATATTTCTGGTCAGGCTTCATGCGGTCTGTATATTCTTTCAGTGTAACGAGCTTTTTTTCGCTTGACGAGTAGAACAAAAGCAGATCCTTCAGAGTGTCTTTATGCATGCCGTAATCCTGGTAAATGCCATATTTCAACTGCAGGCCAAAGTTCTTGAAGAATTTTTCGTAGTCTGACCTATTGTTCCTGAGCATTGTTTCGAGCTCATTATGAATTTTCTTTTCAAGCCTTTCGGCAATCAGCTTAAGCTGACCGTTATGTTGCAGCGTCTCGCGTGAGATATTCAAGGAAAGGTCCTGCGAATCCACAAGCCCTCGGACAAAACTGAAATAATCAGGCAGCAGATCAGCGCACTTATCCATAATAAGCACACCGTTAGAATAAAGCTGCAGGCCCTTCTCATAGTCACGCGTATAAAAGTTGAATGGTGCATGAGCAGGAATATACATCAAGGCATGGAACGTGGAGGCACCCTCAACATACATGTGTATCGTCTTTGCAGGGTTCTCATAATCGCCAAATTTGCTCTTGTAAAAGTTGTTGTACTCTTCTTCCGTAATCTCATTTTTATTTTTGCGCCAGAGAGGTACCATGCTGTTCAGTGTCTCATTCTCCGTGTATTTCTCATACTGGTCTTTTGTGCCTTCCTTAAGGCGGCTCTTCTCCACATCCATCTTGATTGGGTAGCGGATATAGTCCGAATATTTCTTAACGAGGCTCTTTAAACGGTAAGTGTCAAGATATTCACTGAATTTTTCGTCATCCGTGTCCGCCTTAATGTTGAGGATGATTTCAGTCCCGCGGTCAGCCTTTTCGCACGGCTCTATCGTGTAGCCTGCCGTGCCCGATGATTCCCACTGCCATGCTTTATCGCTGTCGAATGCTTTGCTGCGTACGGTCACATGGCTTGCAACCATGAACGCCGAATAAAAGCCGACACCGAACTGGCCGATGATTTCCACATCGCTTTTTTGCTGCATTGCTTTTTTAAAATCAAGAGAGCCGCTTTTTGCAATAGTGCCGAGATTGTTTTCAAGCTCTTTGTCAGTCATGCCGCATCCATTATCTGTAATCGTCAGTGTACGTTTTTCTTTATCCGGAATCAGGTTAATTACAAAGTCATCGCGGTTAAGCCCTGTGTTGCCGTCTGTAAGGGCCTTGTAATACAGTTTGTCGATTGCATCGCTCGCGTTTGAAATAAGCTCACGCAAAAAAATTTCCTTATGCGTGTAAATTGAATTAATCATCATGTCCAAAATGCGTTTGGACTCAGTTTTAAACTGCTTCATTGCCATGCGTATCCCTTCCGTTAAAAAGAATTAGCACTCTATCGTTTCAAGTGCTAATTCAATCATAATCCTTTCTGCATAAAAAAGCAAGTATTCAAATGTTAAATTTCTATTTCCGGTTCAGGCTTTTGGAACATACTCGTGGTCTACAGTAATAACAGAGTAATAGTGCGGGTTAATTTTGCGTATTTTATCGCCAACATTTTTTTTAAGCTCTTCATCGCTTATTTTAAAGCCGAAAGGCACACAGACATCAAACACAAGGTTTGCATGTGTAGGACCCCATACAACGCGGAAATCATGCATCGTTATTTCTGGTGAAATACCTAAAATTATCCCGTGCACTTCAGTATTCAGCATATTTGTCCGAGGGTCGTCAGTTATGATTGGATCCATGTGGATTACAAGATGTATGCCCTTTTTAAACAGGAACTCGCGCTCTATGTTATCTATAATGTCATGGCTTACAATAATGTCGCGCTCTGCCGGCACCTCGCAGTGAACCGACGCGAAGCAGCGCCCCGGCCCATAGTCATGGACTTCGAGGTCATGCACACCGATTATGCCGTCTTTTTCCCCTATAGTGTTGTAAATATCGTCAACAAACTCTTTAGAAGGCGCTTCGCCCAGCAGCGGGTCGCTTGTTTTGCGTATAAGCTGGAGCCCCGTCACCATTATGAAAACAGCCACAGCAAGGCCCATCCAGCCATCTAAATTATAGCCGGTAAAATGTGTAATCAAAGCTCCGATTAAAACCACAAACGTCGAAATTACATCACTGCGGCTGTCCGCGGCAGTCGCAACCAATGCATCCGACTTAAGTATTTTGCCAACCGTGCGGTAAAACGAGACCTGCCAGAGCTTAAGCAGCAGTGAAACTGCAAGTACACATGCCGTAACCACGGTAAAAGATGTATTTTCCGGATGGACTATCTTCTGCACTGAGCTCTGCGCAAACTGAAATCCAACAACGAAAAGCATAAGCGAAACAATGAGCCCGCTTATATACTCAACGCGCGCATGGCCAAAAGGGTGCTCACTGTCGGCAGGCTTCGAAGCCAGCCTGAAACCTATCAGCGTCACAACTGATGAAGCGGAATCGCTGAGGTTGTTTACAGCATCGACTATTATGGATATGCTGTGCGCAAAAATCCCTGCAAAAAATTTGATTGCAAACATGATGAGGTTAGTCACAATACCAACAATACCGGAAAACTGCCCGTATTTCCGGCGTACTCGGGGGTCGTTTTTATTTTTATAGTCAGGCACAAAAATGCGTATTAACAACTTTGTCATAGCAAATACCTCGGGAAGAACACGCTGCCCGTTCAAGCTGAGGCAACGTGTTCTTTTCAGCTATATTCTAAAGTAAGAATGCCGCATGGCAGATATGCACTGCCATACAGAAACATAATATTAAGCAAGACGTTTTTATATTCGGATTTGCAGAAACAAAAACAGGGAGCAGCTCCGCAGTTCCCAGTTCCATATTATATGCGCTCTGCATAGAACACAATTCACAGCGCTTTTTTCTTTTTCATTGCAAAAAATGTAACTGCAGTAAGCCCGGCAGCCAGTATCAGCGGAAACCAGAAATTAGCAAATGGTATGAAACTCACATTCATTCCGTAAAGCCCGAAGATAATCAACGGAATTACAGCAAGCACAAGGAACGGCACAAACGCTTTCATTACCGAGCTCAGGTTGTTCGAAATGACCGATGAAGAAGCATCCATAATGCCGTTGACGATGTTAAGGTAAATATTTGACATATCTATCGCCTGCCTGACTTCAATCAGAACATCGTCGAGCAGGTCATGATCCTCATCATACATTTTTATAACCCTTCCACGCATAATTTTTTCCAGCGTTATCTCGTTGCCTTTAAGCGAGGAAGAAAAGTAAACAAGCGATTTCTCAATGTCGAGAAGCTGCAGCAGCTCTTTGTTACGCATTGAATGGCGCAGCTCTTTCTCAACATAGTTGCTGATTTTATCGATTTGCTTAAGGTATTGCAAAAAGCGCGCAGCAACGCGCAGCATGATATTAAGCACAAATCGGGTTTTAAGGTTTGTCTGCACATTTCGCACGAGACCCTGTGCAAACTCGCCGACAACCGGGTTGTCTTTTATGGAAACTGTGATTACATTCTTTTCGGTGATGATGATACCCAAAGGCATTGTAGTGTAGGATATGTTGTTTTCCTCTTTTTCAACAATAGGGATATCAATCACTATCAATGTGTTTTCATCTTCGTTGTCGATATGGGATGACTCTTCCTCATCCATCGCCGCGCGGAAAAAATCCGGCTCAATCCCGAAATCGGAAATCAAGCTGTTAACTTCCCTGTCATCAGGCGCAACACAGTTTATCCAGCATCCTGGCTCGCAGGATGTAAGCTGTTCCATGCGGCCGTTTTCCGTTTTGTAATAGGACAGCATTGTGTTCATCTCCTCTATGAAATTTTCGTCGAACATTTCCATATGGGTCAGGTTTCACAATGCCACCCCCTTATTTTTCCACAGTTCATGTGTAATTATAGCACAGAAGGCTTAGATTTCAATAGCAAAGCCGCTTTTTAAAGCAAAGAAAACCGTAAATCGAATTTTTCAACGCATAAATGGCGGCCTGCGGCCATTATGCGTTGAAAACGACTGTTATCGGCATTAAAAAAGCCCCGCTTCTGTGGCGGAGCCTTATGCTGACAATAAAAAGATATCAGCTCTTTCTACTGAAAATCTGCATAATATCTGTAAAATCGTCATTTTCCTGTGCAGGCACCTTTTTCTTCTCCGCTGCCTTTTCGTTCTTTGCACCAGCAGCAGGTTTGCCTTCCTCTGTTTTTACAACAGGGGACTCTTCTCCGCCCGAAGCGGTCGGGAATCCTGTTGCAATAACGGTGACGCTCATTTCGTCATCCATGTTCTCATCGAAAGCAGCGCCCCAGATTATGTTTGCATCTTCATGGGCCTGTTTGGCTATCATTGAAGAAGCCGTCTCCATTTCATCAAGACCTATATCCGGAGAAGATGTAATGTTGATGATTACACCTTTAGCGCCAGTAATGGAAGTTTCGAGCAACGGGCTTGAAATTGCCATCTTGGCGGCTTCCTCGGCCTTGTCTTTGCCGGAGGCACGTCCAACACCCATGTGCGCATACCCGGCATCTTTCATGATTGCCGTAACGTCGGCAAAATCAAGGTTGACAAGCCCCGGCAGCTTTATAAGGTCTGAAATGCTCTCAACGCCCTGCCTGAGCACATCATCTGCTATTGAGAAAGCATTCAACAGCGTAATGCGCTGCTCGCTAACCAGCTTCAGACGCTCATTAGGTATTACTACAAGCGAATCAACATGCTCTTTCAACGCGGTAATTCCATTTTCAGCCTGCTCCATGCGCCTGCGGCCCTCAAATGAAAAAGGCTTAGTTACAATGCCTACCGTTAAGACTCCCATATCGTGGGCTATTTCAGCAACTATAGGTGCTGCTCCTGTTCCGGTGCCACCACCCATGCCAGCTGTTACAAAGACCATATCGCTTCCGCGGATAGCAGCCGCAATAGCCTCACGGCTTTCATCAGCAGCTTTCTGGCCGATTTCCGGTTTTGAACCTGCACCCTTGCCATGCGTTACTTTTTCGCCGATCTGAATCTTCTGTGTTGCCTTGGAACGGTACAATGCCTGCCGGTCCGTATTCACACTTATAAATTCAATTCCCTGCACACCGGCATCAACCATACGGTCAACTGCGTTTCCACCGCCGCCGCCTACACCAATCACTTTTATTTGTACGACATCATCAAAGTCGTTATCAATTTCAAAAGGCATCGTGCCGCTTCCCCCTTATAAATCTTGTCACAGAAATAATCGGTTTACAGCAAGTGTATAATTTTAATTATACACTTTCTGCGGTTAAATTCAATGAAATTTTTTCTAAAAGAAATGATGGGAAAATTACTTGCTTGCAGGTGCGGAAGAACCCGTACCATAATCAGGATCAAAATATGCCTTGTTTGTGTCTGAAACTACTGACATGTTCAACGTCCCCTTTTCAGTTCTTTTAATGTTCTCTTTCAGAAGTTTTTTAGCAAAAACAAGTTTATAGTCAATGTCCGCAGACGTACCAAAATTAATTGTAACACGCCTGTCATAATTTAGAAGGATGCGTGAAGGCTGTGAAAAATCTGCTTCGGTTATGTTTGATAAACCGTTTTTCTTTACTGAGTCCATCACATTCCGTAAAATTTCAGCGCGGCTTGAATTTGCAAACGCTACCGGGAAGCCCGGCTGTGCTTTGCTGATGTTAAGCCCCTTAAACACAATGCAGCCCTGCGGGCACTTTTTTGTGCACTCAAGAGCCTTCCCGTTTTCACCAATCACAATGTAACCATTGCCGAAAGCCGCCGCCCCACACACCGGCTCCGCCTTGACCGATATCTCTACCTGCGTGGGGAATTTGCGCGCGACATTGACTGTGCCGATATACGGAAGTTTCTGGCCGATTTTCTCGGCAGATGCGGAAGTATGTATAAGGAAAAGGTTGTCCCCCCTTTTTATGCCGCTTGCGTCGAGTATCTGTTTCTCCGAATACCTTGATATCCCCGAAACGCAAACATTCGTAATTTTAAACAGCACTGTAAAAGAAAGCGTAACTGCCACGGCTATTACAGCCAAAAACAGGAAAATATAAAAGACAGCCAACATGCGCGACCTGTGCTTGCGCCTTTGCTCCGTGCGCTGCCGCGCAGCGGCGGCAAATTCCGCCGCACGTGTTCCGTCATATGTGGGAGCAGGCGCATAATACATATTACCCGAGCGGTGTGGTGCAGAGGAATTTTTTCGCATGTTTTCACTTCCTATGTTTCATTACGTACAACATCGGCACCAAGTGCGGTAAGGTTTTTCTCAAGGTTTTCGTACCCGCGGTCAAGATGGTGCAGCCCGCTTATCTCGGTAGTGCCGCATGCAGCCAGGCCCGCAACCACAAGGGCAGCACCCCCGCGCAGGTCAGTTGCTTCAACAGGTGCACCTGAAAGGCGTTTGACGCCGTCTACAACAGCAACATGGCCTTCAACTTTTATGTTTGCGCCAAGGCGAAGAAGCTCACCAACATGCTTATACCTACTTTCAAATATGTTTTCGACAAATATGCTTGTTCCATCCGCCACCGTAGTCATTGCCATGACAGGCGCCTGAGCATCCGTAGGAAAACCCGGGTAAGGCATTGTTCTGACACACCTTATGCGGTGGAGCCTATGCGGGGATGAAATGTGCACTCTGCTTCCTTCTGTATTTACAGTGCAGCCGCTTTCTTCAAATGCTGGGATAATCGGCTCAAGGTGCTTCGGAAAAACATCGCTTACAGTTATGGTGCCGCCGGTCGCTGCTGCTGCTGCAAGATATGTTGCTGCTGCTATCCTGTCCGGTATAACGGTATGTTCGCACCCGGAAAGGCGACTTACGCCGTCTATCGTAATTGTGCTTTCACCGGCTCCGTATATTTTTGCGCCGCATGAGTTAAGAAAATCCGCAAGGTCGCATATCTCAGGCTCACGTGCCGCATTGCTTATAACTGTGGTGCCTTTTGCAAGCACTGCGGTAATTATTATGTTCTCCGTTGCACCAACACTGGGGAAAGTAAGTGAAATTGAAGCTCCATGAAGCCCATCCGGTGTGGAACAGTTAAGCCTTCCGTGATTTTCCTTAATATCTACACCCATCTTCCTTAAAGAGGAAATGTGAAGGTCGATTGGCCGCGGTCCAAGCTCACAGCCGCCGGGATATGACAGAACGGCTTTCCCGATTCGCCCGACTATTGCCCCCAAGAAAATAATAGATGAGCGCATCTCGCGCATAAGACGGTCTGGAATATCGTACCTGCAGACGGTCGTCGGATCAATTACAACAGCTCCTTCCGATTCTTTAACATTGCAGCCAAGATGCCTTAAAATCTGTTCCGAAGTATCAACATCCAGCAGAGAAGGGCAGTTATGCAGAATGCATTTTCCGCTGCATACAAGCGACGCCGCCATAAGCGGAAGTGTGCTGTTCTTTGCCCCGCGTATTTTGACTTCGCCCTCCAGCTTCTTCCCGCCGTGTATCAAAAGTTTCTGCATAACAGCACCCCCACACATTCTGACAACATAATATGCTGTGCTGGGTTCTGCTGTTACGGAACTTTCAATGGTGCTCTGCCAACACCTCATGTATAATCTTATAAATGCGGGCGTTTGTATCGGCTATAGCCATCTTTTTAGCATTTTCACCGAGCGACCTGAGCTTTTCTGGATGCGCAAACAACTCCTCGACTTTTTTACAGAGTGCCTGACCGGTGAGGTCCTTTTCTTCAATTATCTCTGCAGCGTCCCTTTCTACAAGTGCCATGGCATTATGGTACTGGTGGTTTTCAGCAACATTAGGCGAAGGTATAAGTATCGACGCCTTGCCCTGCACCTGAAGTTCGCTGAGCGTTATGGCGCCCGCCCTGCATATCACAAGGTCTGCTGCTGCCAGACAGTCAGGCATATTGCTGATATATTCACGCACATCGAGTTCTTTGTGTGCTGCCGGGTCGGCTCCCTTCTGCTTTAGCAAGTCTGGAAACCATTTTCCCCACTTGCCATATCCGTGAATATGCTGGTACTTCCCGCTCTTTGCGCTCTCCACCAGCAGGTCGGCCACAGCTTCATTGATCTTCCTTGCGCCGAGGCTCCCACCGAAAGAGAGGATAAGCGGGCGGCTGTCAAGGTTTAACTTCCTGCGCGCTTCTTCGCGGTCTGCCCTTATGACTTCCTGGCGCACCGGATTGCCTGTAATTACGCAGCGCGCTTCGGGCGCAAGGTATTTCTGGGCATCAGGCACAGCCAGCATAGTGCGGTCTGCACCTTTTGAAAGCAGTTTGTTGGTGACACCAGGAAAGGCGTTCTGCTCGTGGATAAGCGATGGTATGTTCATTTTTATGGCTTCACGTATAACAGGGCCAGCAACATAACCGCCCGTGCCTATGCATATATCCGGCCTGAAGCTGCTTATGATTTTGCGTGCCTGACGGCTCGCAGTGACTGCGTGAAAGGCTGCAGACGCATTGCGCCCGATATTCTTCAGGCTGAGTTTTCTCTGGAAGCCTGAAACCGTGATGCTGCGAAAATCATATCCGGCTGCAGGCACAAGGTGTTCTTCCATGCCGCCTTTTGCACCTATATACAGAATCTGCACATCGGGTTCCTGCTCACGCAGATAGCCAGCAATCGCAAGTGCCGGGTTAATATGTCCAGCGGTGCCGCCGCCGGCAAAAAGGACCTTCATAATCAAAAATCTCCCGTTATAAAATGAGTTCTATGTTTTTTCTACAGATGAGGTGCGCGAAATTGACAGCACTATTCCCATTTCAGCAAGCAGAATAACAAGCGAACTCCCTCCATAGCTGAAAAATGGTAGGCTTATGCCGGTGTTTGGGATTGTATTAGTTACAACGGCAATATTAAGAACTACCTGAATGCCAACCTGAAGGGTGATGCCTATCCCGAGAAGCATGCCGAATTTATCTTGTGCATGGAGTGAAATCGTAATCCCGCGCCAGACAAGCATGGCAAACAAAATAATAATAACCAGGGCACCTATAAATCCGAGCTCCTCACAGACGATTGCAAAAATAAAATCGTTCTGCGGCTCCGGAAGGTAAAGGTATTTCTGCCTTGACTGGCCGAGGCCGAGGCCGAGAAGCCCGCCTGAGCCGATGGCATAAAGCGACTGGCGTGTCTGCCATGTTGAAAGCGGGTCTAGCCAGCCCGCAATGCGCCCACTTGTATAGCCCACCTTGCCAGAAAAAGCAATGAGATATACCATCCCAGCAACTGCAATGCCTATGGCCACAGCAAACCAACGGAATTTAACACCGCCTATAAACAGTATTACAGCGCCGAGGATAAGAATAATCACGGTAGCTGAAACATGCGGCTCCATCAAAAGGAGCGCCGCTGTAATAGCGAGAATTATTACATAAGGTAGCACTCCATAGCGAAAAGTGCCCATTCTGCTGAAGTTAAGAGATATGAGATGCGCAAATACCAAAACTATGGCAAACTTTGCAATCTCTGAAGGCTGGAACTGCCCAAGGGCGCCAAGTGAAATCCAGCGGTGAACATTTTTGATTTCCGGCATTACAAGTACAAGCGCGAGCATGGCAAATGAAATCAGAAGAACAGGTATGGCAAACTTATGAAAGTGGTGATAGTCAAAGTACGATATGCCTATCATAACCGCAATGCCAATAGCCGCAAACGCTGCCTGGCGTTTAATAAAATAGTAACTGTCCCCAAAATAATATGATGCGTTGGCGTAGCTTGCCGAAAACATCATGACGAGGCCGATAACAACAAGCACAAGCACGAGGAGGAAAAACGGAAGATCCATGCCAAAACGCACAGAAAAAGTCTTGAATTTTTTCCGAATTCTTCCCGAGCGGCGGCGTGGCCTGTTTGCATCATCATTTGGCCCCTTACTGCGGGCAGAATTGTTTCTTTTTCCTGCCACTGACTGATCCGTCATGCTGTTTCCCTTCTTTCTTCAGAATTTTCTATGCGTAATATTACCCATTAAAGCCCAAAAGCAACAAGCAAAACTGCACCAGTCCCACAGATGATTGTAACAATACTGAAAACAACACAGATTTTTATTTCGCCCCATCCGCACATCTCAAAATGGTGGTGGATAGGCGTCATTTTAAAAAGGCGCTTGCCATGTGTCGCCTTAAAATACGAAACCTGCAGCACAACTGAGAGAATCTCAATTATATAAATAATGCCTATAAGCAGGATGAGAATAGGCACATTCAAGGCAAAGCCAAGTGCACAAACAACACCGCCCAGAAAGAGCGAACCGGTGTCACCCATAAAAACTTTAGCAGGGTTGAAATTCCAGATTAGGAATCCGAGGCACCCACCGGCAGCAGCCGCGGCAAAAACGCCTACAGCAGTCAGATGCATAAGCCCTGAGATTGCAAGGAAAGCGAGCGAAGCAAAAAATGTTACAGAAGCGTTCAAGCCATCTATGCCATCTGTAAAGTTTACGGCGTTCACCATGCCTACAATGCCAAACAGACTGATTATCCAGTACCAGATGCCCCAGTCGGCGCTGCCTGCAAAAGGAATTAACATCTTGCTGCCGCAGCCCGCACGGTACAGCGAATAAAGGTAAACGCCAGCTGCAACAAACTGAAGCACAAGTTTCTGGCGCACATTAAGGCCAAGGTTCCTCTTTTTTACAACTTTTATATAGTCGTCAATAAATCCGATAAACCCGAACATGCACGCCATCACAAGGCCGCCTATTATTTTTACGGACATGCTCATTATATACGGGCTGTTCCCAGAGTAGTGGTAGTAAAGTGGTACACAGATTATCACCGCTATAATTATCCCTATAATGAACATAAAGCCGCCCATCGTCGGCGTTCCGTTTTTCTTTCTGTGCCATACGGGGCCTGATTCGCGAATTGTCTGGCCAAAATTTATTTTATGGAGATACGGCACCATCCATTTGCCCAAAAGCGCTGTAGCTGCGAAAGAAATCAGCATAGCTGAAACGACCCAAACTGAATCCATACTTTATTTTTCCACCTTTGCAATTACTGCTGTTTTTTAAGTCTGATTTAAAATTCTGCGGTGTCATATGTCAGATGCTAAATTCTCACAGCAAGCAAAGCCATTGAGCGCCCCTATGATTTTCGCGAACGGAATGCCTGCGGTAATTGCAGTTGCTGCAGCAGCAAGGGCACTTTTAACATCCTGCCTGCGGCCTGTGCACAAATGGACACGCCCGATAATGCCAACCCCTACGATCTCAAATGCTGCCATCCTCCCTTGAAGCATTCTTATATTGCGTGCAGTAAAATCTGCATGGTCATATTCCGTTGAATAAGTAACCAACTTTTGGAAATTCATATTTCCTTTGCCCTGCTCGGGAAAAAATTCTGTCACACATATTGGAAAAAATGACGGCATATTATAGCTTTCCGGTTTATCAGTAAGAAGCACAGTAGCCTTCATGCCGCGCTTTATCATTTCTTCAGCCATTAGCACAGCGAAAGTATCTCTCCCGCTGCAATTAAGAATCTGTTTCAGAAAGTAGCATTCCCTTTCAGCCCCATTCGATACTGCTATCATTTTCTGGCCCGAATTCCTATCCGCCATATAAAATCTCCCCCGCAATCCGCCACACAAATTAATTTACGCGACTTGATTTTTCTCAGAGAACACAACCGTTACTACTGTTCCCGGCGGCACTTTAGTACCTGCCGCAACGTCCTGAGAGCTTGAAACCGCGCTGGAACTTGTAAGCGCCGCACCTTCGATGCTGATATTGACTCCCGCATCCGCTGCTTTTTCATTTGCTTCGGAAAGTGAAAGGTTAGTAAGATCTGGAACAGCCACCATCTGAGAAGAACTTTTCGTGTCAGTAAAAAGAACGACCGTGCCGTCTTTAGGAATATTCTTGCCCGGCTCAGGTACCTGAGAAATTACCTTGCTGCCACTGCCGTATACCTTTGCAGAAAAGCCTGCTTTCGATATGGCATTTTTTGCATCAGCAACTGTTTTGCCTACTACGTCAGGCGCTTTGCCATCCAGTTTACCAAGCTCCTCGCTGCTGTACTTCGGCTCTATGCCAAGGTATGGAAGTATCTGCGTCATAGCGCCGAGAAAAGTCGGGCCTGCAACAGGGCTGCCATAGTAGCCATTCGGGCCGTGCGGCTCGTCATAGAACACAAGCATTGCAATCTGCGGGTCATCGGCAGGTGCAAAGCCGCAGTAAGAAGCGATGTATTCTCCTGTCTGGCCTTTTGCTTCCAATTCTGTTTTCTCTGAAGTACCTGTCTTGCCCGCAACACGGTAGCCCGCAATATAGCCGCTTTTCGCCGTACCGCTTGTCGCATCTTTCTGAAGTATCTTGCACATGCGCTTTGACGTATCGCCCGATATTACCTGACGCTTTGGCCCCGTGCTCGCTGTTTTTACGATGTTCCCGCTGCTGTCGAGAATCTCCGACACGACGTGCGGCTGAACAAGGTAGCCTCCGTTTGCCACAGCACAACATGCCGTAATCATCTGAATAGGCGTGATTTTATTGCTCTGCCCAAAAGCCGCGCATGCAAGGTCAATAGGCCTCATCTGGTCAGCCGTCCTGTACAGGCTTCTCGACTCGCCCGGCAGGTCAATGCCCGTTTTATCCGCAAAGCCGAAAGCGTCGAAGTATTTGTAGAAAAGCTGCGCCCCAAGCATTTTGCCAACCTGCACGAACACGACATTGCTAGACTTGCATATGCCGTCTTCAAACGAAAGCTGGCCAAACCCGCCTGCGTGCCACTCATGTATTTTACTGCCGCCGATTTCAAGATATCCTGGGCAGTTAAACATTGTGTTTTCTTTTACAAGCCCCTCTTCCATTGCTGCTGAGCCTGTCACTATTTTAAAAACAGAGCCTGGATAATAAGTGTCGCTAATGCATTTATTGCGCCACTGCTCCTGCAGTGCCTGCTGCGTTGCCGCACTTCTTTGTGCCTTATCAGAAGTCTTGTCTATTTGAGCCTTTTTGGAAGAGTCAGAAATTACGAACGGGTTGTTAGGGTCAAAATCGCCTTTCACAGCCATGCCGAGGATAGCCCCTGTTTTTACATTCATTACTATCGCACATCCGCGGTTCTGGACTTTGTTGTTAACAGCTCCCTCTGCAAGGTATTTTTCAACATAGTGCTGCACTACCTCATCTATTGTCAAAACGAGGCTGTTGCCATCTTTTGCCGGTACTTCCTGCTCATACTGAAAATTCATATTTGTACCCACTGCATTTTTTGCAGTTACAAGCCTGCCGGAAGTACCCGTAAGCGCACTGTTATACTGTGCTTCCACCCCAGCGAGGCCCTGGCTGTCGGTTCCAGTAAAACCAAGCACCGTTGATGCAAACTGGCCGTATGGATAATACCGCTTATAATTCTCCACAAGCCTTATGCCGTTAGTTATATTGTGATCCGATTTGAATTTCAGGATTTTGTCTTTTACATCAGACTCAACTTTGCCTTTCAGCTTATCGTAATAAGTCTTTTTCTTGCTGCGCTCGATAATATCGCTTTTACTCATGCCAAGGATTTTAGAAAGCCCGTCAGCTATAGTGCCTCGATCTTTGTCAGTTATAAATGCGGGCTCAAGCACCACATCCCAGACTGTTGCGCTTCTTGCAAGCTCCTTCATATTGCAGTCATAGATAGTGCCGCGTTTTGCCGTAAGCGTTGTGTCCTTAAGCTGCTGTTCAATAGCGAGTTCCTGCAAACCAGGGCCCTCTATCAGCTGCAACTTAACGAGGCTGAAAACCACTGCTCCGAATCCAACAGCAATCAGTAATATGAGTATAAACACCGTACGGTGCCACGTACGCACTGTTGTACCTTTTGCCATAGCTGCCTCCCAAAACAGACGCTGAAAAACTTTATTGTTAATGCTTTTAATTCTTTATAAGTAAAAAGAAAGGCAAAGAACTCCTACTGCTTCCTGCCAACAACCAATCTGCGCCGCCAAAACAATATTTACGGAAAGCACGTCAGATTTATGACAAAAAGCCCTTTATTGCATTCCACGCGCGCTCAAGCCAGCTTTCAACTGCGGTTTTGGCCACAACCTGGCTTTTGTCGCCCTTTGAAACCTCTACTGCCGTAACCTGACTTCGATTCGTTTTTTTCATGCCGAGGTTCTTTGACGCGTAATTCTCCACTGCACCCATTGAAAATTTCGAGTCGAGCTTAATTTGCATCTGCGAATTAACATTCTGCTGCTCATGAAGCGTTTTTTCAGCCGACTCTATCTGGCCTGACAGCTCGGTAAGCTGAACCTCGCCATTTACGAAAGTAACCGCAATCCCTGAAACCACAGCAAAAGCCAGTAGAAATGAAACGAGCTTCACAGCTTTAACTTTCGGCCTACGGTTCTCTTCCAGTTTTTCTTTAGGAAGATGTATGACGTTTGGCCTCTTCGGCGGCGCCGATCTTGGGTGACTTTTTGGTTCGAATAATTCAAAATTATAAGCGCTGCCTTGGTTAGCCATGACAATTCCTCCCATTTTTATTAATCTTCATGTAGTTTTATGCAAACGCGCAGCCTTGCACTGCGGCTTCGTGGATTTTCTTTTATTTCTTCTTCTGTAGGGGAAATGCCTTTGCGTAACAGTAATTTTGCTTTAGGCTTCCTGCCGCATACGCAAACCGGAAAATCAGGCGGGCAAATACATCCCTGGCACCATTTTGCCATGCGCTGTTTAACAATGCGGTCTTCAAGCGACTGGAACGATATCACTGCGAGGCGGCCCTCCGGCTTCAACAGCGAGAACGCTGCGTCAAGCCCTTCTGAGAGCCTGTCCAGTTCACCATTAACCTTAATGCGAAGCGCCTGAAAGGTTTTTCTGGCCGGATGGCCGGATCCGCGGCGAAATTTCGCCGGTATTGAGTGCTTTACAATTTCAGCAAGCTGAAGTGTTGTTTCAATTGGCGCCTTTTCCCTTGCCCTGACGATCCCGCGCGCAATAGATCGCGCATTGCGATCTTCACCATAGCGGAAAATAATATCAGAAAGCTCCTCATAGGAGAGCTTGTTGACTATGTCCCTGGCAGAAACGCCATGCCGGCTCATCCGCATGTCAAGCGGAGCATCGTGCCGGTAAGAAAAACCTCGCTCCGGATTGTCAAACTGGTATGATGAAACACCGAGGTCAAGCAGCACACCGTCAGCCGATGAGATTCCATTTTGCTCTGCAGCTTTTTTCATATCCGAAAAATTACATTGACAAATAGTAACGCATGGGAAAGAACTGAAGCGCTCATGCAGAACTTTTATCGCGTCCGGATCCTGATCTATTGCAAGAAGCCTGCCTGACGAGAGCTTTTCGGCTATTGCATGCGAATGGCCGCCTCCGCCGGCAGTCCCATCTATATATGTACCATCCGCTTTTATGTTAAGCCTCTCAATTGTTTCATGGAGCAGAACAGGCGTGTGAGAGAATTCCATTTTTTACTCCTAAAAATTCAGCTCATCCATTACTTCAGCAATGCTTTCCTGTGTGAGTGACGAATTAAAGGCACTCCACTTTGCGGAATCCCATATTTCTGCCCGGCTGGATGCGCCGATAAATGTAATTTCTTTTGTAAGGCCAGCGTAAGCTCTCAGGCTCTGCGGAATAAGGATACGGCCCTGTTTGTCTGGCACAGCTTCGACAGCACCGGCAAAAAAGAAGCGCTGCAGGCCGCGCGCTTTTGAAAGTGGCATGGAGCTTATCTTCCCCTGCAGGCTGTTCCAGCCTTCGGGTGAAAGCACAAAAAGGCAGCCGTCAAGCCCTTTGGTAATGTAAAAGCAATCCCCAAGGTCTTCCCGAAACTTAGACGGAACAATGACTCTGCCTTTGGGGTCAATATTATGTTGATACTCACCAATCAGCATAGGCTTTTTTCCGGCCGAAGCAGTACCTATCCACTTTGTGCTTCAAGCCTCCACCTTTCACCACTTTGTGGAATATTATAGCCTATCTTTAATTGAATTGCAACTTTTTCTTTTGTGAATATTGCTTATTTGGAAATTATTGGGGCTGTAATTATACCATATTTGCTTCCGGAAATATGGCAAAAAAATTACGCCACAATATGTTGTGGCGTAAGAATATTTTACATAAATTCCTTTTTTTGTATTTAATGGCTTTACAAAGCTGCTATTAATTACGGCTTTTGCGGCACTGAATGCTGTGAAGCCTTAATTTCTTTCCGCACTTTCCGCGTCTCAGTGAGGAGCTGAGCCATTGCATCTTCGGTGCGTCTCATAAGGTCATCGACATAGTCATTTGTAGCGCGGCGCATTTCACGTGATTTAGACTGTGCCTGGCTCATAATATCGTTGGCGCGCTCCTGAGCCTGATGGACTATCTCATCCTTTGCCACCATTGCTTTAGCTCGCTCCTGAGCAACACGCACGGTAGTATCCGCTTCACGCTTCGCATCGGCAAGTATCTGTGTGCGGTCAGCGACTATCGCCTTTGCCTGATGTATTTCCTGCGGCAGCATTTCACGCATTTCATCAAGTATCTGGCGCACCTCTTCACCATCGAGCACTGCTTTGCCGTGGCTCATGGGAAGGCTCCATGCTTTTTCAACCATATTATACAGTTCATCAATCAGATCATCCACGCTCATTTTTCTTACCTCCTGTACACAGGCGTTCTTTGATGTCATCAAGAATACACTCCGGAACAAAATTTGAAATGTCACCGCCAAAGCTTGCTACCTGCTTTACGCCGCTTGAGCTTAAAAACATGTTTTCCGCTGTAGTGTTGAGGTAAACGGTCTCAAGATCCGGATTAAGCTTTTTGTTTATAAGCGCCATCTGGAACTCATACTCAAAGTCAGACATGGCGCGTAGGCCCTTAACTATGGCAGTTGCATCGCGTATCTTTGCATAATCTGCGAGAAGACCGTCGAAACCGACAACTTCAACATCATCCATTCCCTTTGTGCATCGCTTAAGCAAGTCGATACGCTCTTCAAGCGTAAATGCAGCATGTTTTGCAGGGTTTACAAGAACAGCTACAATAATGTGGTCAAATATTTTGCGTGCGCGGTTGATAATATCCATATGCCCAATAGTGACCGGGTCGAAGCTGCCAGGGCAGATCGCTATTTTTGCTCCGGATTTTTTCATCCCGTAATCACATCCTTCCGACGGTAAAGTGTTAAGATAATTTTTCCATAACGGTAAGACCTGACGCACCTGAAATCACCAGCAGAATCCATCATGGCCTCATCAGATGGGTTTTCGCAGATAATAGTCCCACCCTTATTCATGTGTCCGGCAACAAGCGGCAAAGCACGCTCTAAAATGCCGGTCCGGTAAGGCGGGTCAAGAAATGCAATATCAAATTTTTCAGTGCTTTTCGCCAAATAGGCGGCAAAATCCATGTTCACAATTTCCGCTGAGTCTTGAAGTCCGCACAATTCTACATTTTTGCGGACAACGTCTGCCGATTCCCTGCTCGAATCTACAAAAACTGCCTGCTTTGCTCCGCGGCTAAGCGCTTCAATGCCGAGCTGGCCCGAACCCGCAAAAAGGTCGAGTACGCGTCTGCCTTCGATTTCAAACTGTATTATGCTGAAAAGCGCCTCTTTAACCCGTTCCGGCGTAGGGCGCACGGCTTTCCCATCTCTTGTCTCAAGGCGTTTTCCCCGCGCCGTTCCGGTTATGACTCTCATAGATTAACCACCTTAGATAAAATTTCTAACCCCATAATGACTTTATTATCCCATGAACTGCAAATGCTGTCAACTGTCTGTATTATTCTGTGTTTCAGGGTGAAAGTAGTTATAAACGCTCTGCGCTGCAGGCTCCGTCATCTCCGGTGTATTGGCAAGCTCCTCTAAGTCTGCATGGCTGATAGCGTCAATCGTGCGGAACTGTTTCAGCAGTGACTTTGCCCGCGTTGGGCCTATGCCACCTATCGAAAGCAGCGTAGACGAAATCGAGCGTTTCCTTCTGAGACTGCGGTGATAGCCTATGGCAAACCTGTGGACTTCTTCCTGTATCGTCGAAATAAGCGTAAATGCACTTCTGTTTGAGTTTATTGCAATTTCTCCGCCATTTTTTGCAATTGCGCGCGTCCTGTGCTTGTTGTCCTTCACCATGCCAAAAAGCGGAATATTAACACCGGCGGCATCAAGCACAGGCTGCACAACTGCAACATGGCCGCGGCCGCCGTCAAGCAGTATAAGGTCTGGAAGTCGCCCAAAGCCTTCGCCGCTGCCTTTGTTTTTGCTATATTCACCGAGTCGGCGCGAAATAATCTCACGCATGGAGGCATAATCATCCTGCCCAATTACCGTCTTTATTTTAAACCTGCGGTACGCTGAGCGCAGCGGCCTGCCGTTCTGAAAAACGACCATGCCACCAACATTGTCGCCGCCTGCAAGATTTGAAATATCATACGCTTCAATGTATTCAGGCGGTTTCTGAAGGCCGAGAAGGCGGGCAAGCTCATCGAGGGCAGCCGTTTCCTTCCATGTCCTTCCTATGGTCTGAGCAAGCTGCTCTGCCGCATTGCTGCGGCACATTTTTGCAAGGTCAGCCTGCTCACCCTTCTGCGGCACAGTGAGAAGGACTTTGTGCCCGGCCTTCTCCGTAAGCCACTGCGAAAGCAGGTTCTGGCCGTCGGCAGGGGCGTCAAGCGTGACGCGTGGCGGAATGCGGTCACGCATAGAATAATAGCGCTCAATGAATTCGCCGCGCGCCGCTTTGGGGTTCCCCGTCTCGCCCATAAAAAACGTTTCGCGGTCTGTAAGCCGCCCGGCCGTAAACCTGAAGACTTCAAAGCAGCTTCGCCCTGTTCCCTGTGTAAGCGCAATTACGTCCTGTTCACGGATCTTAGACTCTACGACTTTCTGCTTTGCGCCCATACGCCGTATTGCCATAAGCCTGTCACGGATATGCGCCGCGCGCTCAAACTTGAGGTTTTCGGCAGCGTCTTTCATTTTTTCCGTAAGCCTGCGCACACTTTCAGTGCTGCCCCCGCGGAGGAAATCGAGCGCATCCTGCACAGCTTCATTGTATTCCTCTTCGGTGATTTTCCCACGGCACGGGGCACAGCACTGCCTGATATAATAATTAAGGCATGGCCTGCCTTTACCTATGTCCTGTGGAAAACGCCGCGTGCACGTCGGCAAAAGGAAAATGCGCTGCGCCTCTTCCACAGACTGTTTAACAGACCATCCGCTGATATAAGGGCCTATATATTCTGCGCCGTCATCAGTCTTCTGCTTAGCCTCAGAAATCCTCGCCCACGGCCTTGGGCTGACACGGATATAGCTGTAGCCCTTGTCGTCTTTCAGAAGGATGTTATACTTGGGCCTATACTGCTTTATAAGGCTGCATTCCAGTATCAGCGCCTCAAATTCGCTGTCGGTAAGTATATATTCGAACCAGTCAACATGGGCTACCATCTGCCGCACTTTGTTGTCGTGATTCTTTTCAGAGCCAAAGTATTGGCTCACACGGTTTTTAAGCGCTTTTGCTTTGCCAATGTAAATGATTTTCCCAGACTTGTCGTGCATGAGGTAAACACCCGGGTGCAGCGGGAGCCGCATGGCACGGGCACGCAGTTCTTTAATATGCTTTTCATGCTCCGTCAATTCCGCTCATCCCTTCCGCAAACATATTACATCAAAAAGTGCATGCGCGCCATATAAAAAGCCGTCAAAAACAATATTGCGCTATAAAAAAGGCACCGCAAAAGCGGTGCCGACGCCCACAACCAATTACTCAGTAAACCCGGACTGAACTAGTTTTACAAGGCTTTCGACAGCATCTTTCTCATCGGAGCCATCCGCAATGACCTTTATTGTAGTCCCTCCGACAATTCCCAGAGAAAGCACGCCAAGCAGGCTCTTGGCATTTACTCGCCTTTCCTCTTTTTCCACCCATATTGAAGACTTATATTCGTTCGCTTTCTGGATGAAGAAAGTAGCCGGGCGGGCGTGCAGCCCTACCTGATTCTGAACAAGCACATCTTTCACATACATGACGATTCACTCCTAACAAAATAAAGGCGGATAGCCTACAAAGCAAAATACAATAATCATTAAATATTTAATGTAATTATAGCACATCTGAGCAAACCGTCAACAAATTTACAAAATTTTAGATTGATAGACTAATGGGCTTTCTGCAGGCAGGCGTTCTTTGTGCATTATGCCAATATTGTTGAAAGTTTTTATGACCTCTGCTAAATGATATCACGCATAAAATGTATAAATCAGCCTTTATGTGACTGGATTTCATGATCCCATCGGCCAATTTCATTCCGCTCTTCTGAAGTCAAATCGGCCGAGCGCAACAGTTCAGGGCGCTTCCTGTAAGTCATTTCCAACGACTGCTGCCTACGCCATCTCTTCACTTTCTCATGGTCGCCTGAAAGAAGCACCTGAGGGGTTTCATGGCCGCGCCATACAGCAGGGCGCGTATACTGCGGATACTCAAGCAAAGAGCCATAGTGGCTTTCCATCTGGAAACATTCATCATCGGCGAGCACACCCGGCACCATGCGGCATACAGCATCTACAAGGACAAGCGCCGGCAGCTCACCGCCAGTCACAACATAATCGCCTATCGATACCTCTTCATCAACATAAGTTTCAAGCACACGCTCATCAACGCCCTCATAGTGGCCGCACAAAAGCATAAGCCCGTTGAGGTTAGAGAGTTTACGCACACGCTGCTGCGTAAGCGTTTTTCCTTCGGGTGAAAGGAAAACCGTATGCGGCTTGAAGCCAAGGTGCTGAATGACGGCTTCCATGCAAAGCGCTATGGGCTCCGCTTTCAGCAGCATGCCCATACCGCCGCCAAATGGCGAATCGTCTACCCTCTTGTGCCTGTCGTAAGCATAATCGCGGATTTGATGGCAGCATATTTGCACTGCACCTTTCCGCCGCGCACGGCCTATTATGCTTTCAGACATCACGGCCTCACACATTTCAGGGAAAAGTGTCAGCAGGTCAATCCGCATCGTCAAAAATCCCCTTTATAGGCCGTATAAGCATCTTGCCTTTATCAAGGTCAATAGTCCGAATGATGGAGTCAATAGCAGGGACCAGATAATTTTTCCGGTCAAGCGAAGTTACCTGGTAGACATCATTAGCACCGGTGCGCAGCACATCCGTCAAAGTGCCATAATAGACAAACGTGTCTGCATCATAAACCCCGAGACCAATAAGATCCTGAATAAAATAGCGGCCTTTAGGAATATGCGCGTCTTTGCGGTCAAGATAAAGTATCTTTCCGCAGCAGGCATCCGCCTCTTCAACAGTGTCTATGCCTTCAAGCAGCAAAAAAAGCTGCTTTTTCTGCGTACGCGATGAAATAACTTTTATAGGCATATCACCTTTGTCATCGAAGTACAAGATATGGAACTGTTTCAGGAACTCGGCAGAATCGCACCATGGATTCACACGAAGCTCACCATGAACACCATGAGTCCCAACAATTTTTCCAGCTTCGAGGAACTGTTTAAACATTTTTTCCTCCTTACAAGAACAGCCGCAGACGAAAAACGTCTGCGGCTGTTTTCTTTATCAGCAATTTTTATCAGCAATTTTTGCAGCATTTTTCCTGAACTATTCGCGTAATACGTGTCTTATCCAGCAATTTCAATAGGAAAAACAGCAATGCAGTATTAACTGGAAACTTAACCAATTCAGCTATCCAGCGTGCCGACATCACAGCAAAAAACGCCTTGCCGTACAAAATTGAAAGCCACAGCGGATTCAGAAAAAAGTTGATTAAAACTGTCACAACTGCCTTTGCAAAAACAGCCCGCCAAAGTTTCACCGGCCTCTTGTAAAGAATAAGGCCGTAAAGGAATCCTGAAAGGAAAGCATTCAGCGTAAAGCCTAAGAAAAAAGGGCCGTCCGGATGGAGAAAATACGAAAGGATATCACCCGCAGCTCCGAAAGCTCCCCCCACCATCGGGCCAAACAAGACACCAGCGGCCACAACGGCAAGAAACGAAAAACTTATTGATAAAATATTAGACACACGGATGCTGAACGTGCCAAGTACCATTTTCAGCGCCAGAAGCATGCCACATATGGCAAGCGTGTGGGTACTGCCAAAATTTTGCATAGACAGACAAATGGAGTTTGTTTTTTTCAAAGGAAAGACCCCTTCCTGCAGCTGCGCTGCATAAGAGGCCGGCTCTAATATGCAGCAGCGGGATGCGGCACCTGCACCGTAAGCAAAAAGCTTTTCGTCCACCCGACAACTCCCCGTCCGGGCAGCACTCAGCACTGTTTCGAACCAGTGCAACGCACAGGAACCTACTCTGCAATAGATTGACTTAAATTGATTTACTTTTTTATTATAGCAAAAGCCAACATGTTTTGCAAGAAAATGTTTTTTCTTCATCGCACATGGCTTAAAAACAAGGGCTGCTGCACACAAAATGCAGCAGCCCTCTTGCGTATAAAATAAGAAAGTTTACTTTTCAGTTTCATCCTTTTTAATGTGGAACATCCTGCGCAGCACAAAACTCCAGAACTTTGAACCTTTAACAACAACGACTTTCATCCTGCAGACCCCCTAAGTATTTGTTCAGCACCTGCTCAGAAGCGCTATTCCAAGTATCACCATGATGGCAGCCACAACGAACATTATAAAGCACGTCGGGCAGAAACAGGACAGCGCAAGTCCAATGCCGAAAACGACACAGTAGCGGGGCCACACGACCTTGCCGCATCTCCGATGGTTAAACATAAACGACGCCCGCCTTCTGCACTGTTTTCCGAGTTCAATTACATTATATACATAATTGAAAATATTGTGCAGAATAAGGATATTATTTCTGTACCATTATGAGCGCATTACCGCTGTGGACTATAACTTCTGCATTATCGCTGCATGCGCAGTTGCTGACACCAAGCGCATTTTCCGAATAAAGGCGCGCATGCTCAAGCGGATACTTTAGCCCAGAATATGAAACTTCACACGAAGCGCATCCAAACGGAAAAACCGAAACCGTGCTTCCTTTAACACCTTTTAACATAAGCTTGCCGCCATCTAGAAGAAAAATGCGCAGTCTATCTGAGATTATAACAGCTTTACAGCCCTGCATGGAAATATACTGAAGGGTACACAGGCTGGCAAACGAATGGTCAAAGCGCTCGCCGCCAATAATGCCATAGAGTTCAAATTCATGGCAGCCGCACTTCATGCCTTCTTCGACCGCGGCCATAGTATCAGTCTCGTCTTTTTCCACTTTAAGGCGTATCGTTTGAACACCATCAGGGAGGCTGCTGCGCACGGAATCAAAATCGCCTATAAGCAGATCGGGCACAATGCCGAATTTTACGGCGTTGTCATATCCGCCGTCAGCGCAAATTACAAAATATTTATTGCGATCCCTGCCTTCAAACGGGTTTTCGCCAACCGGCACGGAACCTATCACTACACAGATTTTTCTTTTTTCTGCCATGCTTTTTTCTCTTTCAACCCCCGGTATATTTCAATATAGCTCTCATGGCGCGAGCGGCTTATCTTACCATCTTTGACCGCTTGCAGCACAGCGCACCCTTTTTCGCACGTATGTGAGCATGATGTAAAACGGCACTTGCCAAGGTATGGAATAAACTCCCTGAAGCAGCGCGGAAGGTTCCCAATATTAACTGCATGAAAAAAGTCCATGTCAAGCGCCGAAAAGCCCGGCGTATCAACCACATATCCGCCGTCATGGAGTTTCAGAAGCTCGACCTGGCGTGTCGTATGCTTCCCGCGGCCGAGTTTTCTGCTGATTTCCGCTGTCTTAAGGTGAAACTGCCTGTACATGTTGTTAAGCAGCGTCGATTTGCCAACGCCTGAATTTCCGGTAAAGGCAGTCACTTTGCCTGGAAGTATCTTTTCGGCCTCAGCAATGCCGTATCCGCCGAGCGACGAGACGCAGAAGAATTTGATTCCAGCCTTGCCATAAACTTCAGAAAGCCCGCCTGCAGGCTTTAAGTCTATCTTAGAAACTATAATCACCGGCTCAATGCCTGAGGCCTCGGCTTCAGCTACTATGCTGTCTGTCACAAGCATATTGGGAACCGGTTCACATGTGGAAACGACAATAATGAGTTGATCAATATTTGCAACAGGCGGGCGGCTGAGAAAATTCCTGCGCGGCAGGATTTCTTCCACAGAACCTGTTCCGTCATCTGAAGCATAGATGCGCACATGGTCCCCCGCTAATGGTGTCATTCCCCTTCGGCGGAAAATGCCCCTTGCACGGCATTCAAATATTCCGTCCGGCGTTTCAACATAGTAGAAGCCGTCTATCCCTTTTAAAATCAGGCCGTCGCAATATTTTTTCTCAGCCATTAAGGCATTCCCCGTTTTGGTTGGGAGCCAGGCTTGCTGCTCTGGTTCTGGCTTGAGCTGCTCGGCGGCGGTGTGTAGTTATATGACTGGTTAAGCTGCGATTTCCCAGCGCTGAAATCGAGCGAATACTCTCTGTACTTGCCGTCATCGAGGGAAATTATAAGTGTGTGCTTGCCTGTCAGGCCGCTGTAAGTCAGCTGTGTTGTTGGGTTATAGCTCGAATTCACTGTACGGGTATCGGTAAGGACTCCGTCAAGATAAGCTTTTAAGGTTATGTCGTTTGTAGTATTGCGCGGCAGATCAACGTAAACATTTACAGCCTTAGACTCCTGAGTTGGCTGGCCTGAACTGATGACGAGGTTCACGCTGCTTCCTTTTGAGACTTTGACTCCGTTAAGCGGGTTTGATGAAATAACAGTGTCTTTTTCATGGTCCGCATCCGCCCTGTAAGTCTTACTCCCCACCGTAAGCCCTGCGGCAAGGATCTCTGACTCGGCATTCTGTACCGTATCTCCTGAAACATCAGGCACAGCCACTTTTTGGTCATCCTTACCAGAACTTACGTAAAGTTTTACTTCTGTTCCCTTGTTTACCTGAGTACCAGCCGCGGGGTCAGTGCTTACAACATTTTCCTTATCCATATTGTCATCCGCCACTTTGGTTACCGAGTACTTGAGGCCAAGGTTTGTAAGCGCCTGCTCCGCCTGGTCTTTGGTCTGCCCTGAAAGGTCAGGCATCGTGACCTTCGCAATCCCCGTACTGACAATAAGGGTTACATCGGCATTTGATTTTACCGTAGTGCCCGCTGCCGGATTCTGGGATATTATAATGCCTGCCGCATGCGTTGAGTCATTTTTATCCTGCTTTTTAAATTGGAAAGAATTCGAGGATGTGCTTGAAGCAACAACATCGCTGTAAGATTTGCCTACAAAACTCGGCATAATTATATCCTGCGGCTGGGTATTTTTATTTTTCATAAACGCAGAGATGCCTATTGCTACTGCGACAATGAGAAATGCAACGGCTATCCCGGCAATTATGGCTGCTACAGGCTTCTTTTTCTTTTTTACCGGAGCGCTTTCCTCACCATTTTCAACATAATCATAATTGTCGTTATAATATGGCTGGTCAGAATTTCTGGCAGAGTCAATGGCATCAATATATTTTGTCGGTTTTTCGTCTATAAAGTATTTATACTGGAAACGCGCGCTTGGATTCCTACGGAACTCCTCAATATCGCGCAGCATGTCCGCAGCAGACTGGTAACGCTGCTTAGGGTCTTTCTGCATGGCTTTAAGCGTAATTTCCTCAAGGCCTTCCGGAACATCCGGGTTGATTTCGCGCAGAGGCTTCGGATCCGTCTGAAGCTGCATTATGGCTACTGAAACGGCATTATCGGCTTCAAACGGCAGCTTGCCCGTAAGCATTTCATAAAGCATGACGCCCACTGAATAGATGTCGGTTTTTTCGTCGGTATAATCGCCGCGGGCTTGCTCAGGTGCAATATAATGCACGGAGCCTATTGCCTTGCCAGTCATTGTACGCGTTTCATTGTGCGACAAGCGTGCAATGCCGAAATCCGTCACTTTTATGGTGCCGTCCTGCAGCAGCATGATATTCTGCGGCTTGATGTCGCGGTGTATTATCCCTTTGCTATGCGCGTGCTCAAGTGCACGGAGTATCTGCACTACAAAATGTATTGCTTCTTTCCACTTTATCTGCTTCTGCTGGTCGAGGTATTCCTTAAGCGTAATGCCATCTATATATTCTTCGACTATATACTGTATCTGGTCACCGATGCTGACATCATAAACTTTCACTATATTAGGATGTGAAAGCATAGCAATGGCTTTCGACTCATTGCGGAAACGGCGGAGGAATTCTTCATTCTGGGAATATTCGTCCTTCAGGATTTTAACTGCAACAGTGCGGTTGTCAAGCGTATCGTAAGCACGGTAAACCACAGCCATTCCGCCCATACCGATGGCCTCGTGGATTTCATAACGGCCATCCAGACGCTTGCCCGTATATTTATCCATGTTATCGCTCTCCTTAAATGGCCTGATCTTCCAGAACGACGACCGTGATGTTATCGCCGCCGCCCGCGCTTTTAGCAAGCGCAACCAGCTTTTCAGTAAGCTCTCTGCCACTGAACTCTTTTGCAAGGGAAAGGATCTGGCTTTCTTCTGCATAATTTGTTAACCCATCCGTACAGATAAGCAGGCTGCACCCTTTTGGGGCAGGTATCTCACTGTAATCTATGCGGATAGAGGCTTCAACGCCAAGTGCTCTCGTAATAATATTTTTCTGTGGGTGATTGCGCGCTTCCTGCTCTGTAAGGTCCCCCTTCTCAACCATTTCCTGCACCATCGAATGGTCTGTGGTGAGACGGTGCATCTCCCCGCCTGAAATCAGGTATGCGCGGCTGTCGCCGGCATGGGCCACATGTATTATTGAGTCACAGATTATTGCCGTGACAACCGTTGTGCCCATACCAGTAAGGCTGATGTCGTTTCCCGCCATGCTGTGAACGGCTTCATTAGCCGTGGCAATCGCGGAAGCGATAAGCTGCTCAACAGCGGCGCTGTCCATCCCTTCCCTGTATCCTGCAAGAATTGTTTCTGAAATCTTTTTTACTGCAATATTGCTGGCAACATTGCCGCCGTTGGCACCCCCCATGCCATCACATACAACGGCCCATGCAGTACTTTCAGAAAGTACCCCGCACTGGCAGGCATCTTCATTTGACTTTCTAACAAGGCCAACATCGCTTTGACTGAAGACTTTAAACATTGGCCGCCTCCTCCTCATATCTGCGCCTAAGCTGGCCGCAGGAAGCATCGATATCAGCACCGAGCGTTCTGCGCACAGTAGCTGTGATACCTTCATCGCATAGGATGCGCAGGAACTGATGCGTTTTTTCCGGCGTGCTCTTCCTGTACGGCGTACCTTTCACAGGGTTGACAGGAATAAGATTCACATGGCACAGCATCCCCTTCAATCTGTGTGCAAGTTCATGCGCACAGCCATAGCTGTCATTCACCCCTCCGATGAGGGCATACTCAAATGAGATGCGCCTGCCTGTCTGCTTAATATAAAAGCGGCAGGCTTTTAGCAGTTCTTCCACATCCCACCTTCGGTTTACCGGCATCAGACGCGAGCGAATCTCGTCATTCGGCGCATGAAGCGAAACAGAAAGTGTAAGCTGATATTTTTTTTCAGCCAAATCATATATTTTATCCACTATTCCGCATGTGGAAAGCGAAATATGGCGCATCCCAATATTCATTCCCTCTTTAGAAGAGACAATGTCAAGAAAGCGGAGAACATTAGCGTAATTATTAAGCGGCTCCCCCATTCCCATGAGGACAACATTTGAAATCCGCACACCGGCATCTGCCTGGGTCGACTGAACCTGCGCGAGCATCTCTGAAGCAGTGAGATCCCTCGAGTAGCCGCTTTTACCAGTAGCGCAGAAAGAACAGTTCATTTTGCACCCAACCTGAGACGAAATACATATAGTCCTGCCATGCTTGTAGTGCATGAGAACGCTCTCTACAAGCTGACCGTCGTTCATGCGGAACAGGTATTTTACCGTATCGTCCAGCTTCGAGCAATATTTACGCTCGATGTTGGCAGACGCTATGTAATTTTCAGAAGCGAGCTTTTTCCGCAGAGATTTTGGCAAATCCGACATTTCGTCAAAGCCGTGGACTCCGCGGCTAAGCCAGCAATATACCTGAAGGGCATGAAAAACAGGCAGGCCAGCAGTGGCAAACCTATCTTTAAGCTCCTGCAGTGTCTTTGATTTTATATCGGTCAGACTCAAACAACCATTCCTATCTTCTTCGGAATGCCGAAATGAAAAAGCCGTCGGGCCCATGTTCCTGTGGTATGAGCGTAAGCTGGTTTTCCGGTTCTTTAACCGCATGGCTGATTTCTCTCGGCAGAAGCAACGGCAGAGGTTCAAATTCCATGTTATTCTTAGAGAAGCGCTCTGCCACTCCGGAGTTCTCATCCGGATTAAGCGTGCATGTGGAATAAATTATAATTCCACCCTTACGCACAAGCTCGGACGACCTACACAGAATACGGTACTGCAAATCCGGCAGGCTGTCAATAGCAATTGGAAATTTATAGCGGATTTCCGGTTTTCTGCGGATTACGCCTAAACCGGAACATGGGACATCGCACAAGACGCGGTCGGCCTGCCCTATTTCCCCTTTCGGGTCTGCGGCGTCGCGCACCCCTGCATGCACAGCCGAAAGGCCAAGGCGCAAGGCCCCATTACTAATCAGCTCGGTGCGGGCTGGGTGGATGTCAAACGACAGAACTTCACCCTTGTTTTTCATCTGCTCTGCAATGGTAAACGTCTTCCCACCCGGCGCGGCACAGACATCAAATACACGCTCACCGGCCTTTGCACCGATAAGGCAACTGCAAAGCTGTGAAGAAATGTCCTGCACATGGAAAAGGCCTTCACTGTAACATGCCGAGCGGTAAAGCATGCTTGGATTTCTGACACGGAGCGCGTGTTCAGGCCATGGCAGCACATCTGCCCCAATGCCTTCGTCACCCAGCCTTTTTATTAATTGTTGCTCGGAAATTCGCGTATTATTCACACGGATAAAAATATCCGGTTTTGCAGATATTCCATGTAAAATAGAATCCGCGCACTTGTTTCCGTAACATTCCTGCCAAAGCTTTATGAGCTTTTCCGGTACGGAATAATAAATGCTGCGGTAGCGCAACGGCTCTTTTTCGGTATCCGGAAAGCGTATTTTCTCCCTTTTCCTCAGCATGTTGCGCAGGACAGCATTCACAAACCCCGAAGCACGGAATTCGCCGCTTTTTTTAGTCAGCTTCACACTCTCATTCACGGCAGCGGATGGCGGTATCTTTTTTAAAAAAAACAGTTGATAAGCGCCCATCCTCAAAATTTCGCGCACAGCGGGCGATAACTTTCCTGCAGGCCTTTTTGAAAACAGGCCGATTATATAGTCAAGTGTTATCCGCCGTTCCAACACACCGTAAAAAATAGCAGTGGCGAGTGAGCTGTCTTTTTGGCTGAGAGAACTTTTCTTCAAAACCGAGTCCAGGACAATATTGGAGTAGCCTTCTTCGCCGTCAACACGCAGAAGTGCTTCAAGCGCCGCTGCACGCGCGCCCGCCATCAGTTATCGCTCCTGCGGCTGTTAGCTATAAATACAAGGCGCAGAATATTTAGAAGCGCCGTAAAGCTTGCAGCGAGATATGTCATGGCTGCGGCCGTAAGAACAGTCTTAGCCCCGTGCAGCTCATCTTCATAAAGTATCTGTGACTCGTCCAGCGCCCTTATGGCACGCCTGCTCGCATTTATTTCAACGGGCAGCGTCACAAGCTCGAAAAGCACAACAAGGCTGTACATTATAATGCCTGCATAGACGAGAAAGTCAAACCTTGTCGGAAGCAGTAGGCCAATAATAATCAGCGGCATTGACAGCCGGGAACCGAAATTTGTCACCGGTACGAGAGCTGTGCGTATCTTGTTTGGTATATACCCTGTCGCATTTTGCACTGCGTGGCCGGCCTCATGGGCCGCAACACCTATTGCAGCAATCGACGAAGAACCGTAAACGTCGCGCGAAAGGCTTATCGAACGGTCGCGCGGGTCAAAGCAGTCCGTAAGGCTGCCTGCAACCGGACGGATAGCAATTCCATACGCACCGCCGCCGCGCGCTACTGCGTCCGCAGCCTGCGCGCCTGTAAGGCCACGCATTGACGGCACACGCGAATATTTTGAAAAAGAGTGCCTTACAAAAATCTGTGCAATCATCGTGAAGATGATTGCCGGCAGCATAAAAAGGAAATACGAAAAATCAAAATAGTAAAATCCCATCTTGTTTCACCTCTGATGTTTCAGCCAAGTTTCAGCCCCTGCACAGGGTGACCGTGTTTATAGTCGCTTCCACTCATCCGTTTTCCGCCTTCAGTCTGTACCTCAAGGAGCTCAAGGGATGTCGCATCTCCGCAGCATACAAAAAAGCCGTCTTTCTGCGGAATAATGAGACCTGGCTCGCCGAATTCCTTTTCCCCTGTAAGGCGTGAGCGGTAAATTTTCAGCCTGTGCCCATTAAGCTGCGTGCTTGCGGCAGGCCATGGGTAAAGGCCGCGCACTTTGTTGTGAATCTCCACCGCAGGGCAGCTCCAGTCAACAGGTGACATGCTTTTCTTTATCATAGGCACATGCGTTGCTTTGGCCTCGTCTTGTTTCTTTGGCTTTATAGTGCCGTTTTTAAGGCCTTCAAGTGTGCGCATAAGCACTTCAGCACCCGTTTCCGCCAGCCGCTTAGTCAGCTCCGGCGTAGTTTCGTCCTGGCCTATCAGTATCGACTCCTGCAGCAGGATATCCCCCGTGTCGCATGACGGCGCCATAAGCATTGAAGTAATTCCAGTCTCGGTGTCGCCGTTCATTATTGCTGCCTGCACCGGCGCTGCACCTCTGTATTTTGGCAGGAGCGACGCATGGATATTCACACAGCCGTATTTTGGAATGCTCAGGATATTTTCCGGAAGGATTTTTCCGTAAGCGGCAACTATGACGGCATCCGGCTTTAAAGAAGAAATTCTCGCAGCTTCGTCCTGCCCTTTAAGCGATTTTGGCTGAAAAACGGAAATGCCATATTTCAGCGCTTCTTCTTTCACAGGCGGCGGTGTAAGGCGCATGCGGCGGCCCTGAGGCTTGTCCGGTTGCGTGTAAACGGCAGTGACTTCGTGGCCGCCGTCAGCAAGGGCTCTAAGGCATGGAACTGCAAACTCAGGCGTACCCATAAAAACAACGCGCATTTGTCTCATTCCTCCGAAGATTCCATTTTTTTCAGCTCTTCCGGCGTCAGCATATGTGTGGCATGTTTAATGAACAATATCCCGTCAAGGTGGTCAATTTCGTGGCATGAAGCAACCGCAAGAAGGCCATCAGCCTCATACTCAAATGTCTTGCCGTGCCTGTCCTGCGCGCGGACTTTCACATGGCTTGGGCGCTTTGTTATACCCCATTTGCCCGGAATTGAAAGGCAGCCCTCCATGCTCTGCTGCTCGCCGGATTCTTCGGTTATCACAGGGTTTACAAGCTCGCGCACACCGTTCCCGTCGCCTGTATCTATAACTACGGCGCGGCGCAGGATGCCCACCTGGATTGCAGCGAGGCCTACACCGTTCGCTTTATGGAGCGTCTCTTCCATATCGTCTAAAAGCGTTGCCAGGCGTTTATCGAATTTTTCCACCGGACGGCATTTTTTTGCAAGGAAATCACCATATTTATCAACAGTTACAATATTGCGAAGCGCCATTTCAATTCCTCCAGTTTTATAGTATCGTATTTGGATTTATATCGGCAAAAGCCGTAACCCCATCATACTCCCTGCAACCCGGGAACCAAATGAGTAAACGTGAAATCAACTCACGCAGGCGTTTGCTGTTCCGGCATTTAATCAGTAGTTTATATCTATATTTATTGCTGACTTTACCAATTAATGCAGGGGAAGGGCTAAGGACACGCATCGGCAAATCGGAATATTCCGTTTTCGCCGTCTCCCGCAGCCTGCACATGAAGCTTATGCTTGCCGACCGCACTTTAGCTTCATTTGCACCGACAAAGCCAACAACGCATAAATCTGCAAAAGGCGGATAAAGCATTTCGCGCCGCAGGGCAATTTCCCCTTTGAAAAATTCAGGGTAATTCTGCTCGGCGGCAAGCTTTATTATTTTGTTTTCAGGCGTGAATGTCTGTATAATCGCCCTGCCCGGATATTTGCCGCGCCCTGAGCGCCCAACAACCTGCGTCAGCAGGTCAAATGCGCGCTCATAACTGCGGTAGTCGTTGCCATAAAGCGCCTGGTCGGCTGAAAGCACACCAGCGAGCGTCACATTTTCAAAGTCAAGCCCTTTCGCCACCATCTGCGTGCCAATGATGATGTCGTACTCACCGTCAGCAAACTGCCTTAGTTTTCTGTCATATGCAAAGCGCGTCATGGTGGAGTCTGTGTCTAAACGAAGTATGCGTGCATGCGGAAAAAGCTCCTCAAGCTGTTGCTGAGCCCTCTGTGTTCCAAAGCCGGAATAGCGCACCTGCTTTTCATGGCAGTAAGGGCACTCTTCGGTAAATGGCACCGAAAATCCGCAGTAATGGCACATCAACCGTTTGTTTGCAGCATGGTATGTCAGCGTGATGCTGCAGTTTGGGCATGTGAGCACATGGCCGCACGCGCGGCATGAAACAAATGTATTGTAGCCTCTCCGGTTAAGCAGCAGAATAGACTGGTGGCCTTCATCGAGGTTTTTCCTTAGGGCATTTTCAAGCTCCTCGCTGAAGATGCTGCTGTTGCCCTGCTGCAGTTCGCGGTTCATATCGACAATATCGACCTGGGGCAGCTTGGCCTGGCCATAGCGCGCGGGAAGCACACTCAGGCTGTACCGCCCTTTCAGCGCGTAATAGTAGCTTTCCACTGATGGTGTTGCTGATGAAAGGACGAGCAGCGCCTTATTGTATGCGCATCTGTACTTTGCTACGTCGCGTGCATGATAGCGCGGAGACGACTCAGACTTGTACGTGCCTTCCTGCTCCTCGTCCATAATTATCATGCCTATATTTTTAAGCGGCGCAAAAACTGCAGAGCGTGTGCCCACCACAATAGAAGCGTCCCCGCTGCGTACGCGCTTCCACTCGTCAAGCCTTTCGGCCAGAGTAAGGCCGCTGTGGAAAACAGCGACGCCTTGCCCATACCTTGCACGAAAAATTGCAATCGTCTGCGGCGTAAGTGAAATTTCAGGCACCATTACTATAACGCCGCGCCCATCTGCCCTCACACGGTCTATAAGTTGCAGGTAGACCGACGTCTTTCCGCTTCCCGTGACGCCGAAAAGGAGGGAAACCCCTCCTTTTCCTGAGCTGTACTGCTCATACATACACTTGAAAGCTGCCTGCTGCCCAGCGGAAAGGGAAAAATTCTGCTCATGCCTTGTTGAAATCGGCTCCGCACCATAAGGGTTGCGGTAAACCTCAACATCATAATACTGCGCCATGCCTTTTTTTACAAGCGCACCCACAACGGCAGGCGTAACACCCGCGAAGTAGCAAATTTCCTTTAATGATACGCTGCCTGCCCTGCGCAGGATTTCAAGCACTCGACTCTGTTTCGGCGTAGTCCTGCACCCTTCACTGCACTTGACAAGGCGTACCATTTTCTGCTTTGCATCTGCCACCTGACGGGCTGTTCCTGTGTTTTTCAGCAGGACACCGCGCTTCACAAGATTTTCAGGCACCGGACTCGAAGCCACAAGGCCGAGATCCTTAAGCAGTTTTCCGCGCGGTATGAATTTCCGTGTATGCGAAAGGTAAGCCACCACCTGGCGCTCTTCTTCATTAAGGCTGTCCGTGTCAATCTCCGCAAACGGTTTCGAAAGCGAATATTCAACTCGCAGCTTAAGCTGTATCCCCGCGGGGAAAAACAGCTTTGCCGCTTCAAACAGCGTGCAGAATGTATGCTCATGTATCCAGAAAACGAGGCCCACATCTTCTTCTGAAAGGAGAGGGGCCCTGTCTTCAACAGAAATGATATTTTTAAGTTTTGCAGTGTCTGCACCTGGCTTTTGCTCAAGCCCGAGAATAACTCCCTGCCGTTTGGCATTAGACATTCCGAATGGCACTATTACACGGCATCCGGTTTTCGCAGAAAATTTCAGCTTTTCAGGTATGAGATAGTCAAACGCCCTGTCAAAATGATAGGCAGTCTTTTCCACTGCAACCTTTGCAACGTTTTCCACCGCCTGTCGCCCCTCTGCAAAACAGCATTGCTACTATTCGTTTTCGCCGCCGTCCTGCTTAACTTTTTCCACCATGCTTATTTTATGGTCCACATATTCCTGAACAGCCATCTGAACAGGCTTATCGTCAAGTATCACCTTGTTCTTTTCCGCATCTTCAGAAATCTGCCTTGCGCGCTTTGCAATGGCAATGCAGAGGGAGTAACGGCTCTGCTCCGGTTTTAAAATCAAATCGGCAATCGGTTTAATCATTTTACAGCATCCTTTCTATAAGCTGCCTGTTTCGGCATGCCTTGCACTTTTCGGCTGTTATGATGCTGCGGATACTCTTCACAGCATTCTCTACCGTATCGTTTACAACAGTATAATCATAGTTGCACGCCTGGCTTATTTCGCGGCGTGCAGCCTCCATGCGCCGCTGCACTGTTTCATCCGACTCAGTCCCGCGGCCGCGCAGGCGGCGTTCAAGTTCTTTCATCGAAGGCGGAAGTATGAATATTCCAACGGCGTCAGGCCGTTTCTTTCTTACCTGCGCGCCGCCCTTGACCTCAATCTCAAGTATGACGTCTTTGCCCTTGGCATTCCAGCGCGCTATAGGCTCAGCAGGCGTTCCGTAGCAGTTTCCGCAATATTCCGCGTTCTCAAGCATCTGGCCTGTCCCTGCCATCTGCATAAATTTTTCCCTAGAAATAAAATAATATTCTTTTCCGTCCGTTTCACCCAACCTCGGAAGGCGCGTTGTGGCAGAAACAGAAAGCTGTATGTTGCTGTCGTGTGCAAGCAGCGCTTTGAGCACTGTTCCCTTTCCTGTGCCCGAAGGGCCAGAAAGGATAATAAGAAGGCCGTCATTCTTCATTGCTGCCAAGTCCTTCCCCATCTATGCCGTCCCGGTCACTGTTAAGGCGGTTTGCCACCGTTTCCGGCTGAACCGCAGAAAGGATTATATGGTCGCTGTCCGTAATAATAACTGCACGTGTCCTTCGGCCGTATGTAGCGTCAATAAGGGATCCGCGTTCCTTTGCATCCTGGATGATACGCTTGATTGGCGCCGACTCCGGGCTCACGATTGCAACCAGCCGGTCAGCTGAAACCATATTGCCGAAGCCAATATTTATCAGTTTCATAAATCTGTTCCTTCCTGTGGCTTTATCATTCGATGTTCTGAACCTGTTCCCGAATCTTTTCAATTTCTGCTTTCATGTCGACCACAAGGTGAGAAATCTGCACATCGGCACATTTAGAGCCTATCGTGTTTGCTTCACGGTTCATTTCCTGCACAAGAAAATCAAGGCGCCTTCCGATCGGCCCTCCGGCATCAAGCAGCGAAAATAGCTGAGCGACATGGCTGCGGAGCCGTACGGTTTCTTCCGCTACCGAGACCTTGTCGGCATAAACTGCAGCTTCCGTCAGTATACGCTGCTCATCCACATCGGCACTCCCGAGGATATCCGATATACGTTCCTTCATCTTCTGCCTGTACTCTTCCACTGTTTCAGGTGAGCGCTCTTCTATCTTGCCGACCATCTGGAGAACAGCCGAAGCCCTGTCTGAAACATCTTCTTTCATACGTTCGCCTTCAGCTTCTCGCATAGCAAAGAAATGGGCAAGTGCTCCCTCAAGCACCGGTTTCACCTGCGCCCACGTTTTCTCTTCATCTTCGGGCGGCCGGCGTATTGTTAAAACATCCGGGCAGCGCGCAAGCGCAACAGCCGTAATATCATCAGGAAGGCTGTACTGTTTCTGCAATCCGCGCATTGCTGCCAAATATTCAGACGCAAGCCGGTTGTCTACATGCACCTCCATATCAGCGCTGTCGCTGTCTTCTATTTCCACAGAAACGTCTATCTTACCGCGCGCTATGCGTTCCTGAAGAAATGAGCGTATTTTTTCTTCCAAAAAACCGCAGCTGTGGGAAATGCGGAAGCTGAAATCAAAGAACCTGTGATTAACCGACTTGATTTCAACAGTAATCATTCGGCCGCCGACAGACTTTTCAGCCCTCCCAAATCCGGTCATGCTGTTAACCAAAAAAATCATCTCAATTTCAGTATCAATATCAAAATGGTGAAATTGCAAAACATATATTTAGTTAATCTTTATTTTATCAGTTTACCCCGCACATTGTCAACCACAGAGAAAAATTCAGCTTCATCTTCTGAAGCTGAAAGTAATGTATTAAAGAATTCAGCCTTTTACACAGCGGAATGATGTGTGTCCGATTGGTAAGGCGCTCCATCAGTATAATTTATTGGAAGGCCTGCCGCAGCTTTAAGGCTCTGGACTTCAGGCTTAGTAAGCTCCCTCCATTTTCCAGCAGGCAGCATGCCAAGTTTAAGCGGGCCGAATGCCGTCCGCTTAAGGCGCGCGGTAACAATGCCGAGCGCTTCACACATTTTGCGGATTTCACGGTTTCTTCCTTCATGAAGGACAACTTTTAAAACGACGCGCCCCGGCTCGCTCACAAGCACAGACACTTCCGCAGGCGCTGTTTTCCTGCCGTCTATCACAATGCCCTCAGACATCTGCCGTATTTGTTCATCGGTAATGCTTGGGCGTATAGTGACGCGGTATGTTTTTGGCACATGGCGCGACGGGTGCATCATGGCATTTGCAAACTCACCGTCATTTGTCATAAGCAGCAGCCCCTCCGACTCGCGGTCGAGCCTGCCTATAGGATAAATCCGCTGCGGAATGCCCTGCACAAGGTCGGCAACGCATTTGCGGTCCATCTCGTCGCTCATTGTCGTAATATACCCGCGCGGCTTATGGAGCATGATGTAAAATGGCCTGCTGCGAACTTGCACAGGCTTACCGTTAAGTGTTATGCTGTCTTTTTCCGGGTCTGCCCTATCACCTATCTGTGCCGTTTTACCATTAACGGCAACTTTACCTGCACTGATAAGTTCCTCCGCTTTTCGGCGTGAAACGATTCCACAGTCGGCGATTATTTTCTGAAGTTTCATGGTGGTTGATGTCATTTGCTGTGTTTCCTTTCTTTTCCGCATCAGCTAAATGGAAAAAGCCGATGTATGCTGTCCCAGAACTGTTGTAACAGGTTTTTTTTTACATATAGGCACCCTACGTCTTCCACTGCCGTCAGCTCCGTCTTAGCCAACGTTTTTCCACCGCATGTGTAGCGCACGCAGCCAAGCACCTGCCCAGCCTTTATCGGTGCATAAACGAACTGCGGAAGCTCCACAGAGCGCTTCAGGGTTTCGCCGGAACCTGTAACCACATCATTTCCAGATGTCCCCACAACAGCGGCGCTGTCTTTCACTCCGCCCACCACCGCTTCGGAAATGCGCATTGACGAATCATCAATTTTATTGCATGCAAGCTTTGAAAAGCCATACTTAAAAAGCGTTTCGTGATCATCCCAGTCATTAGGGTCATTGAGCGTTACCACAATAATCCTGACGCCGTTTTTCTCCGCAGAAGATACGAGGCAGCGACCTGCTTTTCTAGTGAATCCTGTTTTTATGCCTGTGCAGCATGGGTCAAGGCGCAGAAGCTTGTTATGGTTGCCGTAATAATGGGTAACGTCTGGGTTTACAAAGCGAATCTCCATCGATTTCTGCCGCACTATTGCAGCAAAATTGCCGTTTTCCATAGCAGCGCACGCAAGACGCGACATATCGTAAGCCGTAGAATAATGGTTGTCGTCATCCAGTCCAGATGGCGTTACAAAGTTAGTGTCCTTCATCCCGAGCTCCGCAGCTTTCGCGTTCATCATGGCCGCAAATTTCTCCGGTGTTCCTCCTACGGCATAAGCGGCGGCATTCGCCGCATCGTTTCCGGACACCATCAGCATGCCACACGCGAGGTCACGCAGAGTCAGCCTGTCATTTGCACGCAAGCCCATTGAAGAACCTTCGACACGGATCATCTCCGGTGTTACCGCAATCACCCTGTTGTCAGATGAAGCGGCCTCAAGTGTGAGAAGCGATGTCATTATTTTCGTTGTGCTCGCAATGGCAAGCTTCTCATGTTCATTTTTTGCATACAGCAAGCTGCCATCGTCTGCATTTACAACAACTGCGGCTTTCGCAGATAATTTAGGCTCAGGTGCAAAAGCCGCTTTTGCTGCAGCAGGCGAAAGCAACATAGCCGCTGCAAGAATAAACAGGCACAGAGTTAGTTTTCCCTTCATCATTACCACCCGCTAATCCAATATATATGCGGGCAGGAGAACATGGCATGATTTTATTCTTCCGAATATTTGCGGTTTTCGGTTTCGCCTTCGGAAGGTGATTCTGGCTGCTGCTTTTTTTTGTTTTTATGAATCATACTGTTGACGCGGTCGATTATTTCCGGAGCTTCGTCTATTATATGGTCTACAGTTGAGCCGCCGTCTGAGTCTATGCGCAGCATGCGCACTTCGCCTTTTGCAACTACAAGGAATGCTACGGGCGTAATAGTTACACCGGCGCCTGTGCCGCCTCCGAAAAACTGCTTTTCAGGCATTTTTACCGGCAAATCAGAACCACCTGAAGCGAAACCGTAGTTGACTTTGGAAATCGGGATTATCATCGTTCCATCAGGTGCAGTAATCGGGTCGCCTACTACTGAATTGACGTCGACCATCTGCTTGATCTTTTCGAGAGTAGTATCCATCATTCCTTCAATCGGATGTTCCGCCATAGCAATTACTCCCTTTCAAATACTTTTCAGCCGTTACGGACTGTTTTTATGGTTTTAAAAATTTTGGCCGTACCCATGAGCGCCTGCATCAACGCATTCACGAGGAAAAAGGCTTTTATATGTGCTTTCATCTCAAAAGCCACATAGCTTTTATCAGAACAAAAATCAGGCATGACTTCAATGCGGCAGCCTTTATATTTTGCATACTCAAACAGCAGGCTCGTCGCTGAACTTACAGCACCGCATACTAAGCCGTAGTTAACTGCAGTTTTTGATGCGTCTTTTCCCCCTACGTCAATTTTCAGCCAGAAGCGGCTGAAAATAAGGTGGGAACCGATTTTCCCTGCTGCCTTTGCAACTGTTTTAGCCATTTCGCCGAGGATTTTCAGGAATCCATTGAGGCCTGTTTCTTTAAAAAGCTGTTTTAGCCTGTGCTTTTCGGGCTTCTCTTTCTCCGGCTTTTCAGGCTTTTTCGGCGGGCGCGGCGCAATGCGGTAGCGGATAAAAAGATAGCCTACACGGAGAGAGAGCTTTTCGCGGAACTGCGCCTCTATAGTTACAGGGCAGGCAAGCAATACGGCGGAAATAGCCTGAAAAATCAGGAAAATAACGAGAAATTTCATGCCGTATTCTCCGTGTGGCTGTCATTTCCGCCTTCTTTTTCGCCGCTGTGCTCAACAGGTGGAAGCTCATCAAGCGAAGAAATACCGAGGCAGCGCAGGAAATCGGAAGTGGTGCCGTAAACCAGCGGACGCCCCGGCAACTCAAGCCGGCCGCGCTCTTCAATAAGCCCTTTTGAAACGAGGCTCGAAACAACGCCAGAGCAGTCGACGCCGCGTACCTGCTCAATAAACGCTTTCGTCACAGGCTGATTGTAAGCAATAACAGCGACGACTTCCAGCGCAGCCTGTGAAAGCGGCATATTACGCCGCATATCAAGCGCCTCACGCACTTCGTCCGCATGTTCCGGCCTCGTGCACATCTGCCACCCACCTTCAAGCTCTATAAGCCTGATGCCTGCATTTTCCTCATTGAAGTGGTCTGAAAGATTATTGAGGACTTTCTCTGCTGTGTGCCTGTCCAGTTTCAGCACATCCGCAATGCGCTCCGTCGTTACTGGCTCCCCGCTTGCGAAAATGATTGCCTCTGCAGCGCCTTCTATTTTATTGATTCCTGCTTTCACTGACCGGCACCCCTTTTCACATGCTTGCGCCCTAAAAGCCTGACCGTGCTGTCGTGCTCGCCTTCAAGCCGTATCCGCCTGCTTCTTATAAGCTCAAGGACTGCAAGGAATGTCGCCACAATATCCGAACGGTGGCGGCAGTCGCTGTAAAGCTCTTCATAGCGTTCTTTGCCATGCTTAAGCAGGCGCCTGAGAATATGGACTATACGCGAGGCGACACTAACAATTTTATGAGAAATAATACCTGAAAAAGCTTCCGGCTTCGGCGGAAGGAGGCGCTTTCCCCTGCCAACAGCGCTGACGTAGGCATCGTGGATTTCCTGCGGCGTATTGTGCCCGCAGTACGCTGTGCTAAACTCAATTTTCTGTGCGGCGCGGGAAAAAGAGTCAAAGCTTAAGTTTCTGCCTATTATCCCTGCTATGCGGCGGCATTCCTGATACTCCAAAAGTTCGCCTGTAAGCTCGCTCTTCAGCTTTTCGGATTCTTCCGGCTTTGGCAAAAGGGAGACCGTCTTCATATAAACGAGACGCGCTGCCATGTCGAGGAATTCGCTCGTGATTTCCATATTGTTTTCCTGCATGACATTGATTTGTCCAAGATACTGGTCGACAAGCTCCGAAATGCTGATATCGCAGATATTAAGCTTGTTTTTGCGTATCAGGAACAAAAGCAGGTCGAGCGGGCCTTCAAACTTTTCCAGTTTATAATACAGTTTTTCCATTTTCAGCTTTTTTATTTACAAGAGTCCCAAAAGAACGTACGGAAGCCTCCCGAGCCATAAAACTCCGTTGCAACCTGCAAGCGTAAGCCATGTCAGCGGTTTGCTGAGTACATTCGAAATGAGCACAAAAAAGGCGATGATCACAATAATATTCTGATACCGGTAATAATTATAAAGCGCACGGTCTGAAAGAAAAGCACCGAGTATTTTCGAGCCGTCAAGCGGAGGCAAAGGAATCAGGTTGAAAATTGCAAGTGAAACATTCACTTCTATATATGCCATGAGGAAGTAATACAGAAAATCAGGCACGGCGCCACCTGTTGCCACTTTGACGCCATAAACGACAAGCGCACCTATCCAGGCAACTATAAAATTGGAAAGCGGCCCCGCAAGCGAAGTGAGAGCCGTATCGCGTTTTGTATTGCGGAAGTTTCTCGGTTCAATCGGAACCGGTTTTGCCCAGCCGAAGCCAAACAGAAGCAGGAACAAAGAGCCGATCGGGTCGAAACTCACAAGCGGGTTAAGGCTCATGCGGCCCTGCAGCTTTGCAGTATTGTCACCCAGCTTGTTGGCGGTCCACGCATGCGCCCATTCGTGTATGGGCAGTATGCAAAAAATTATGAAAAGCATTGCAAGTATATCAGCTATAACATTGACTGGTTTTACGGGAACGCCGTTCACAATATCCTGAATTATTGAAAAAAGCATAAGTTAACTCCTCATTCAAGGCATAAGCCGGCATTTTCTGCTTTTAAAAAGCAAAAACAGCTATTTAAATAATTATAATACTCGGCAGATGAAAAGACAAGCGCAGAGAGAGGCCAGTGCCGGCTACTCATGCTTTGGCTCAGAATAAGGCGGAGTCCCTATACGGAACAGCGACGACACGAGCAAGATGCCCATTGCAAGCGCACCCGCAATGCCGAGCGTATGCAGGCCGGTTTTCATGAACATCTCATCGTTGCCTATTACGCAGTATTCCATTGTGTAAAATATCCCGCCGCCGGGTACCATGGGAAGCAACGCCACTATTTGAAATTCTGTCGCCGGTTTTTTAAGTAGGCGCGCCATGATTTCAGAGTAAATGGCTGTTGCCACGGTAGCAATGAAAAACTGCACAATATCTCTGTTTAAAAAATTAAAAATGAGGTAAACAAACCAGCCAAGCGCACCGCCCAAAGAAGCAATGAGCAGTGTTTTGCCGCGCATGCTGTATACGAGGCCAAAAGCTATGCATGCCAAAAAAGCCCAGATGCACTGTAAAAACACCATTTTCATACCCCCATGAACATGCGCGTAGTAATAAGTGCAACACCTGCTCCAATTGCGATAGCTGCCGCTATCATAAGGCTTTCGGTAAAACGCAGCAGCCCGGCAATCATATCTCCGGCTATAATGTCACGCATAAAGTCAGTAATTGCAATGCCTGGCACAAGGTTCATCAGTGCTCCGATGATGATTTTGTCATAGTTAAGTGAAACGAAAAAGCTTGAAAAAACAAGCGCTACTGCCGTAGGGACATAGCTTGCCGCCACATATATAAAGAACTGGTTGACATGAAAATGCTCCAGCAGCTGCCAAATTGGCTTGATAAGTGTGCCGCATAAAAATGAAACGGCGGCGTCTGCAGGGTTGCCGCCGTAAAAAAGCGTGAAAGCAGCCGCAACAAATGCGAAAGCGACCGTCTGCACTGAAACCGGAACCGATGGCATCTTGTTTATGCGGCGTATTTCGCGGTTTACAGCACTGAGCTCAGGTTTTGCCTGGCACATGCGCCGGCAAAGGTCGTTTGCCTTGTCTACGCGGTTCATGTTAACCTGCCTCGCCGGTATGCGGCGTATGGCCGTGACAGGGTGGCCGTCAGGCGTGCTAACCGAAACATTTATAAAAGTCGGTATGGCAAACACTTCACCGGATTCAGCCCCATAAGCGCTGAAAATACGCCGCATAGATTCCTCCGCGCGCGATATTTCAGCACCGTTTGAGATGAGCAGGTACCCAATATCTGCTGCTGTATTTACAAGTCTGTCGTAATCCATGCATCCTCCACAATAAAAGCCCAAACATTTATTACAAGTGTTTTGCCGGAAATTTTCGCTTTAAAACTATAGCATGTTTGCAGCAATTTTTCAATCACCGCTTACTGCTTTCAGAATCACAATATGGCCCCGCTTATTGGCAATGTGTAAATAAAGCAAAAATTTAAAGCTGGCAGCGATTCACTTGCCAGCTTTGTATTTCAAATTCAAAACCTTGTAATTAAAAATACAACTATAAAAATAAGCAAGAATAACGATAGCCGCTGTATTTTTCTTCTTTTTTGCCGTCAGTCTCACTCACGGCCGCTTTTTCTTGAGCTATTCTTCCAGAAAGTCAGGGCGCAGCATTGGCCCAAATGAAAGAAGTCAAACATCTCTCTTAGCAAAAGGGCATGCTACATAGTGTTCATGGCCAACATTCCTGAACTCAGGCACTTCTTTCGCACACGCTTCACACGCTGCGGGGCAGCGCGTCCGGAATTTGCATCCTGAAGGCGGGTTTGCGGGAGACGGCAGGTCTCCCTTTAAAATAATGCGGTCGCTTTTACGCTTAGGGTCCGGAACGGGAATAGCTGAAAGTAAAGCTTTCGTGTACGGGTGCAGTGGGTGGTTATAAATTTCATCTTTGGGCGCCATTTCGACAATGTTGCCGAGGTACATAACGGCAACACGGCTGCTTATATACTCCACGACCGAAAGGTCATGTGAGATGAACATATATGAAAGATTCCTTTCTTTCTGAAGGTCGCTCAGCAAATTGATGATCTGCGCCTGAATCGAAACGTCAAGCGCCGAAACAGGCTCGTCGCAGATTACAAACGAAGGGTTTACAGCAAGGCTGCGCGCAATGCCTATGCGCTGGCGCTGCCCGCCCGAGAATTCATGCGGATAGCGGTTGATATAATATGACGGAAGGCCGCATAAGTCCATAGTTTCCAAAACTTTTTTCTTTGCTTCCTGCTTTGTGGCCAGTTTATGGTCTATAAGGGCTTCACCTATAATCTGTCCTACTGTCATACGCGGGTCAAGCGATGAATACGGGTCCTGAAAAACCATCTGCATCTGCAAGCGTTCTTTGCGCAGCTGGTGGCGGCTGTATCTGCTGAAATCCCTGCCGTTAAAAATCACCTGGCCAGACGTCATTGGATAAAGGTGCATAATGCTGCGCCCAAGCGTTGACTTGCCGCATCCCGATTCGCCGACTATGCCGAGTGTTTCCCCCCGCTTGATATTGAAAGACACGCCATCAACAGCTTTTACCCATCCTACAGTGCGCTGAAAAACGCCGCCGCGGATAGGGAAATACTGTTTCAGATTTTTAACTTCAAGTATATTTTCTTCCATGCAAGCACCCCTCTCACGCCTTGACACAGCATGCAACAAAATGGCCCGAGCTGATTTCTTTCAGCTCCGGAATATGCTGCTTGCACTGCTCTGTGCAAAGTTCGCACCGCGGGCTGAAGTAGCACATATCAGGCATATTGATTGGGTACGGCACCTGCCCTGGGATTGTATAAAGCCGCTCGTTATGATTTGTCTTGCCTATTACCGGCTTTGCCTTCAGCAGGCCTATCGTATACGGATGTGTCGGATGGCTGAAAATGTCATCGACCGAACCCTTTTCTACAATTTTGCCCGCATACATAACAACTACATAATCGGCCATCTCTGCAACAACACCGAGATCATGCGTAATCAGCATAATAGACATGCCGAATTCTTTTTTAAGCTTGCGCATCAGGTCAAGTATCTGAGCCTGTATAGTCACGTCAAGGGCAGTAGTCGGTTCATCGGCAATAAGAAGGCGCGGGTGGCAGATGAGCGCCATAGCTATCATTACACGCTGGCGCATGCCTCCTGAAAGCTCATGCGGGTAGCAGTCGACGATCTCTTCCGCGCGTGGGATGTTCACAAGTTTTATCATCTCTATTGCCTTTTTGCGCGCTTCTTCTTTTGTAGCGCTTGTGTGTGTCATAAGGTTTTCCATAATCTGATAGCCAACCGTAAAAACAGGGTTAAGTGAAGTCATCGGTTCCTGAAATATCATGCCGATTTCTTTTCCATTTATCTGCTGCATCTCTTTTGCACTGAGCTTAAGAAGGTCTTTTCCGTCCATCAGAATCTGGCCGCCGACGACTTTACCCGGCGGCGACTGCACAAGGTGCATCATTGAAAGGGCCGTAACGCTTTTTCCGCATCCCGACTCCCCTACAATGCAAACCGTTTTTCCTGCAGGAATATCGAAACTTATGCCGTTCACTGCCTTAACAATGCCGTTATCGGTATAAAACCACGTCTGCAGATTTCTAAATTCAACAAAAGCCATTGCGGTTCCCTCCTGCTTTGTTGGTGTCATTCCCGGGCCGAGGGCATATGTAAAAAAATACAGTGCAATATATCGCTATCTTTCTGAAAATACGCCACAGTGCACACTAACACAGCTTGCTGCACTTGTTGACGGAGAATAACGATAAGCACTGTAAATTACTATACATAAAAATTGAAGTAAATAATTCTAAATAAGCATTTAATGTATTAAACATTAACATTGCTGTTGTATGCAAAGTAGGAGTTAATCTAAATAATACACATTAAGATTCTCCTAAGCACAGCAACAGCAAAATATTAAATTTCCTTCTTAACCATATGGCATGAAACATAATGATGTGGACGTACTTCTGTCAAAGTTGGAGATTTTTCACGGCAAATATCTTTTACGTAAGGGCAACGGTTTGCAAACGGACAGCCTGGTTTAGGGTTAATGGGGCTTGGGACATCTCCAGGCAATAATTTTGTTTCTTTATGCGCTTCTTTTTCAGGATCCGGAACAGGTACTGCAGCAATCAGAGCCTGGCTGTAAGGGTGAAGCGTATGCGTGTAAAGCTCGTCACTCTCTGCAAGCTCCATAAGATTGCCGAGATACATAACGGCAATCCTGTTAGAAATGTATTTTACAACATTTAGATCGTGAGCGATAAACATATAGGTAAGGTGCATTTTATTCTGCAAATCTTTCAGGAGGTTGATAATCTGGCTTTGAATGGAAACATCCAATGCGGAAACTGGTTCGTCACATACAATAAATTCCGGATCAATTGCGAGCGCACGCGCGATTCCGATACGCTGCCTTTGTCCGCCTGAAAATTCATGCGGAAAACGGTTTGCGTGCTCACGGTTTAAGCCAACTGTTTCCAAAAGCTCATAAACACGCTGCTGGCGTTTTTTCTTGTCATACATATGGTGAATTTCCATACCCTCTGAAATTATAGAGCCAACCGTCATACGTGGATCCAAAGACGCATATGGATCTTGAAAAATTATCTGGGCTTTTTTTGAGTATTCATACCTGGCTTTTGTACTTTTCACATTAACTTCTTTGCCGCGGTAATAAATTTTTCCTTTCGTTGGCTGGTAAATTCCCATTACAACACGCCCGAGAGTTGATTTTCCACAGCCGGATTCGCCAACAACACCGAGAGTCTCCCCCTCGTAAATATCAAGCGATATATCGTTGACTGCAACCAAAGTCTGCTTATGGCCAACATCAAAATGTTTTGAAATATGGTCAAGAGTGATTAACTTTTCCATTTGTTTTATTTTTCCTCCTTGTCACCGGGAAAATCAGGGTGAAGACGCCAGCATGAAGCCGTATGCCCTTCCCCAACGGTAAATTTCGGAGGTTGCCTGTGCTTGCAGATTTTCATGCACTGCTCACAGCGGCTTGCAAACGCACATCCGGCCGGCGGCGCAAACAAATCTGGCGGAGTACCTGGAATGGAAACAAGCTCTTTGTTCCGTGATGTTTCAACTGTTGGAAGGCTGCGAAGCAAGGCGCGAGTATATGGATGCGCTTGGCGGTAAAAAATGTCCTTGCATGAACCTTGTTCAACTATTTTACCCGCATACATAACTGCAACCCGGTCAGCAAGACTTGCCACTACTCCAAGGTCATGCGTAATCAGAATAATTGAAGTACCTGTTTTATCACGTATTTGCTGCATAAGCTGCATGATTTGAGCCTGAATAGTCACATCAAGTGCCGTTGTTGGCTCATCGGCAATCAGCAGTTTTGGTTTACACGCGAGCGCCATGGCAATCATAGCACGTTGGCGCATACCACCTGAAAATTCATATGGGTACTGATTAATCCGCTCATCGGCATTTGGAATTTGGACCATATTGAGCAGCTTGAGTGCCTCATCATAGCACTCCTGTTTATTCAGATGTTTCTTCTTTTTCAATGTTTCTGTAAGCTGTTTTCCAATTTTTTTCGTCGGGTTAAGGCTCGTCATAGGATCCTGAAAAATCATGCTTACAAGCTGGCCGCGTATCTGCTGCATTTTTTTCTCGCTGGCGGCAACGATATCATTGCCGCAAAGAGTGATTTTCCCTTTAACAATACGGGCCGGCGGCATTGGATTAAGCTTCATTACCGTTTGGGCTGTAACGCTTTTTCCGCTTCCGCTTTCACCAACGATGGCTAACACTTCACCAGCGTCGACATATAACGAAACTCCTCTAACAGCATGGACTTCACCTGCATATGTATCAAATGATACATAAAGGTCATCGATATCCAAAATACGTTCCATATACAAATCACCTCCTCAATTTCGGGTCAAATGCATCACGCATTTGGTCGCCAAGCAGGTTAAATGCCAGCATCGTCAGGCATATAAACAGTGCCGGGAAAAGGAGCTGCGTTGGATAAACCTGAAATACGCTGATGCCGTCATACGCTAAAATTCCCCATGAAGACTGCGGCGGTGAAATGCCAAGGCCAAGCATTGACAGAAATGCTTCTGTAAAGATAACATTTGGTATATCAAGGGTAACATTAACGACTATTATACTAACCAAATTCGGAATTATATGCCGCGCAATAATCCATGAAGGTTTTGCTCCCATAGATTCTGCTGCTATCATGAATTCCTGTTTTCTAATGCCAAGTACCTGCCCGCGGACAAGGCGCGCCATCCCTGTCCATCCAGTTATTGAATAAGCAATAATAATAGTCATCAGCCCGCGCGGCAGCACTACCAAAAGCAGCATGACAATAATAAGATACGGAATACCTCCGATAATTTCAAGGATACGCATCATTACATTGTCGATTCCACCACCGAAATATCCTGAAATGCCACCGTAAATGCACCCAATCAGGCAATCGATTAATGTAACAGCAAATGCTACGGTCAGAGATACTCTGGCGCCCATCCAGACACGCACCCAAATATCACGTCCAAGAGTATCTGTACCAAAAATATGTGCATTGTGAGTAATATTATCGACCCACATAGGCAACTGGTTAGCATAAGCAACGTTCTGCTGAGCATAATTAAATGGGCAAAAAATAGGAATAAACACTGCGCCTAAAATTAACGCTACCAGAAAAATCATACATACCATTGCAACTTTACTTTTTTTTAGGCGTGACAGTGCATCTTTCCAGAAACTGATGGATGGACGGGAAATTGCCTCCATAGCTTTTGTGTCCGACCCCACCCATTCAAACTCAGAAGAATCTATTTTTTCATTGTGTGCCGAATCCGATAAATCATATGTTACAGCCTGTTGATTTGCCATTTTATTCACTCCCTATCGCCACTCAATTTTACACGCGGATCAAGCAGACCGTAAATAATGTCTACTATTAAATTGGCAAATACCAAAAATGAACCAAAAAATAAAGTTGTCCCTGCAATTGTCGTGTAATCATTCATTTGAACACTTTGAACAAAATATTTTCCGAGCCCTGGAATTGAAAAAATGTTTTCCACAACAAAAGTTCCTGTCAAAACACTGGCTACTAAAGGCCCCATTATAGTGACAACAGGCGTAATTGCATTACGGACAGCATGCTTCATCACAATTGCGCTGCGGCTCAATCCCTTTGCTTTTGCTGTTTTAATATAGTCTTGGTTTAACACATCAAGCATACTTGTCCGCATTAAGCGGCTTATACTTGCCATACTTCCAAAGGCAAGTGCAAATGATGGCAGGATCTTACTGTTTTCCGGTCCCCAGCCCATAACTGTAAAGACCTGATTCCCAGTTGCTTGAAAAAGCTTAAACCCAAGAAAATATTGAAGAAGAGCCCCTATGATAAAAGAAGGCACAGAAACACCAATCAGTGCAAGGAGCATAGCTACAGTATCCCATGCAGTACCGCGTTTAACGGCAGCAACAATTCCAAGCAGCAGCCCCATGATAAAAGCGAAAATCAGAGATCTGATTCCTAATTCTGCTGAAACTGGGAAAGCAGTTTTTATTATGCTCACTACCGACCGCTTATCAAGGAGAGATACTCCTAAGTCACCATGAAAAATATTTCCTATGTAGCGCAACAATTGAACCAGGATTGGCTGATCCAATCCGTATTTAGCATATAACGCCGCTTTAACTTCTGGCCTTAAAGCTTTTTGGCCAGAAAAAGGATCTCCAGGCATCAGATGCATTAGAATGAATGTGACAAAAATCAATACAAAGACAGTGATAATTGAATACAGCACTCTCTTTAAGATGTACTGAGCTTGTTTTGGCAAATCAATCAACTCCCTTATTAAATGGACCACGGCACAAGCAATCAAGTAGCAATTAGCAATGATTTTGCTTTTGCAAGCCGCAAAATTTATTTTAGCACTTTTTGCGGCTCACAAAAGCAAATAAAGCCATATTGAGATATGGCTTTATTTGCTAAATTATACCAGCTGAAAGCATTTATTTCTTTGTAATTTTTGCTCCATCAGTATATTCACCAGGCCAGTACTGG
>ENA-UOOM01000212-UOOM01000212.1-fermentation-metagenome-genome-assembly--contig:-NODE-212-length-72687-cov-22.095137_pt1 | contig 72687 bp, 55 predicted proteins | sample MGYA00245781_ERZ724031 | MGnify/ENA primary metagenome ERZ724031 (study PRJEB28704, sample SAMN03018317) | fermentation metagenome | biome: anthropogenic terrestrial biome; feature: soil; material...
TACAGAAAATCTTTCGCACAGAGGAGGTAGAAACATGGGCCTTGACTGAGGTCAACATTGAAATCAACAAAGGTGAATTTGTTGCCGTAATGGGTCCTTCAGGATGCGGTAAATCCACTATGCTAAATATCCTGGGACTGTTGGATAACCCAACCTCAGGAGAATATTACCTTAACGGAAAAGAAGTTTCTAAACTAAAAGAGAATCAGCGTACAAATCTAAGGAAAGGAGTTATCGGATTCGTATTTCAGAGCTTCAACCTCATAGAGGAGCTTAATGTGTATGAAAACATTGAACTTCCCCTACTCTACATGAAAATGCCTGCTACAGAACGAAAGCAAAAAGTAAAAGAGGCAATGGACAGAATGGCAATTTCTCATAGAGAAAAGCACTTTCCACAACAACTATCAGGTGGTCAACAACAACGTGTGGCTATTGCCCGTGCGGTAGTAGCCAATCCTGATCTAATTCTTGCCGATGAACCTACCGGTAATCTGGACAGTAAAAATGGTGCAGAAGTGATGAATCTGCTTACAGATTTAAATCGAGAAGGAACAACAATAGTAATGGTAACTCACAGTATGCACGACGCAGGTTATGCCGGAAGGATAATCAATTTATTCGATGGAAGAGTTGTGCCGGAAGTAGTACTTTAAAAAAACAGGATGAAAAAGCTTAAGACTTCGTTACGAGCACTTCATAAGTTTCGCTTTTATACCATTGTCAACATTCTGGGACTGGCAATCAGTCTGGCATGTGTAATTATCATTGCCAGATATGTACATCAGGAAACCAAAGTAAATAATTTTGCTACTGATCTTGATCGTACATACCTTCTCTCAATTGAAGATCCCGAAAACAACAGGATACGTTTTGGTGGGTTTGCGACAAATGACATCAGTACTATAACTCTACCTCCACTGTTAAGAGATCCTTCTATTCAATATATTTCGACTTTTATTGCTTTTGATGAGGATTATATTATTCAGAATAACAATCGCATTAATGTAAAAACAATAGCTGCAGACAGCCTGTTTTTCAAGATACTCCCATACCCATTATTGCATGGCAGCAAAGAATTTACCTCTGCAAGTGATGTAATTATTACAGATAAGTTTGCGCAAAAAATGTTTGGCAAAGAGAATCCTGTTGGAGAGCGATTTCAATACTCAGCTGGTGATGAACTTGAAATCATTGGTGTTATTGGAAGTCCTGCTTCAAAATCCTTCCTCGATTTCGATTTACTTATCAATAAAGAACAGCGTCAGTTTATGGCAATGCAGCCATATACAATGGCAATGCTTTACCCTAATAGTGATGCTAAAAAGCTGAATGAAAACAATAAAGAGTTGGTTGAACCCCTACTGTTTGCTCCCGGTACAGTTAGTATCCAATTGTTTCCACTTAGTGAATTTTATTTCGATAACACCCATGAATTCACTAATCTATCACGTGACACAACAGTATCAGTTTTCAATAAAGGGAATCGTAACTCCGTGTTGGTTCTATTGTTTGTAGGATTATTAATACTGTTAATCGGTATTTTTAATTTCATTAATATCTACACAGTCATTTCTCAAAAACGTGGAAAGGAATATGGTGTTAAACGATTGTTTGGTGCTCAAAAATATCACATTTTCTTTCAAATATATCTAGAGGTACTTGTAATTACTGTCATCTCAATATCTTTAGCATGGCTTTTTATCGAAACAACTGAACCTGTATTGGCATCATATTTCGGTTTTATAGTAATGCCGAACCTTAAATTCAGTATTTTGATCTCTCTGATTTTATTGCTTGTGCTTCCTTTTGTAGCCGTGCTCTATCCATACTTAAAATTCAGTCGCCCTGAACTTATAGATTCACTCAAATCGACTTCCAAAAAGGAATCATTAACATCACGTAAAACAATCCTTGCCATTCAGTATATTCTCTCACTTGCATTGATTGTTGTTGCACTGTTTTTTACGAAACAGTTAAATTATATGCTCAAAACAGATCCGGGATACAATACCAAAGATGTTATTATGGCTCGTATGATGCATCGTGATATGAATGCTTTTAGAGGAATAGATATGGATTCATATTTTATGAAAATCAATGAGAATTCAGCTCTGATAAAAGAGAGAATGAATCAGTCGCCACTATTCAATAACTGGGAATTCGGAATGCCAGTCTATAATCTTGAAGCAAGGACTGCTATAAAGCGAACCGACCATCAGAATTACAGTCAGGTAAACACTTTAAGAATGTCACCTGATTATCTTGAATTGGTTCAGTTCGATCTGATTAAAGGTCGATTATGGAATGACTCAGATACAGGCTCAGAACCTATTTGCATCATTAATGAATCTGCTGCAAAACTATTTGGTATAGTAGATATTCAGAATGTTAAACTTGAATTTCAATACGAAAGGGATAAGATTGACAGACCACTTTATCAGGTTGTTGGTATAATAAAGGATTTCCAAACAGGACACCTCTCTAAAGCCACAACACCGGTAGTAATTCTATATACCAAAGAAGGATTTCATTTCGATTATCTCATGGCGCGTTTTTTGCCGGGAAATATAGATGCGGCAATCAGTTATTTACAAACTCTGTACAAAGAGATAAACAACGGAGCTGAGTTCAACTACAGCCTGCTTGAAGATGAAATTGAAAACCTGTATCAGGAAGACAAAAGAGTGAAAAGAGTATATGTGCTGTTTTCATTAATTGCAATTTTCATTTCCTGCATTGGACTCTTTGCCATCTCCCTGTTTGATATTCAGCAGAGATACCGAGAAATAGCGTTACGTAAGATTAATGGAGCAACGAGAAAAGATATTATGAATATTCTGCTTAAAAAATATATGTTGCTCCTGTTAGGGTCATTTATAATTTCCTTACCCCTATCCCATTTTGCTATCTATAAATATCTTGAAAATTTTGCCTATAAAGCATCTGTCTCATGGTGGTTATTTGCAATTGCAGGGATTATGGTGGTTGGAGTATCTCTTTTAACACTTACATGGCAAGTTAGAAAAGCGATGAGGATAAATCCTGTGGAGGCTTTAAAATCTGAATAATTAAATCTTGAATACATGTTTACTCACTATCTCAAAATAGCCTGGAGAAATATTCTCAAGTACAAAACCCAAAGCATCATAAGTGTTTTGGGGCTGGCTATTGGATTTACTGCATTCGCATTTACTTTGTCGTGGATAAGATATGAAAGAGGATACGATAAACATATAGCTAATGCTGACAGAATCTACAGAGTACTGGTTAAAGATTCTACTGCTTTAGGAGGTGTTGCAAAATATTCACCAAACGCATTGGCCGGGTATTTAAAGGAAACATTTCCTGAAGTTGAGGCTGTAACAGGTATATACTCATTTAAAAATGATTTCAAGGTTAATAATAAAATTTTACTCACTAAATGCAATTACATTAAAGCTGATACTTCGTTTTTTCATGTTTTTTATCCCGATATAAAAATAGAGTATCCTGAAGTGATAGACAAACCTTACTATATCTTTTCAGAAAGCACTGCTTCAAAATTAGGGATTAATTACACCGACATCGGCAAAAGGATAGATTATCTGGATATCAACCTTTTGAGCATAGTCCCTGACCAATCAATACAAAGTAACATACCATTTGATATTGTATATATAGAAAAACAAGATCCTGATTTCGACAACGCCTGGGGTTATTATTCAGAATTCACTTATATTCTCGTCAAAAAGGACGCAAACATTACCAATTTAGAAAACAAACTTAGTGAATTAACTGAACAAGTATATTCAAATGAATATACTTTTTCAAACAGAAAGATTCCATCCAAATTAGTTCCATTAAGAGAACTTCGTACAACCCACCCAGACAGTGAGGTTTCGATTAAATTTCAACATCTTCGATTATTTGCAGTAGCAGCAATGCTTGTAATCTTCTGTGCTTTTTTTAATTATCTGATGCTGTTTATCAATAAAATAAAACTACGCAGCCGTGCCTTAGCATTGCATAAAATTAATGGAGCTTTCACCTGCCAATTGCTATTACTATTGTTTTGTGAATTTCTGTTACTACTCTTTACAGCATTACTTTTAGGATTGGTCTTTACAGAAATACTATATCCCTCATTTGTGAAATTTTCCATGACAGAAGCACCAAAGTCATTCTTTATATTAGATGCTATTTTATTTGGATTTGCAATTCTAATCTTATCAATAATCTTCGCATATTTTCCAATAAAATATTTTGTAAAACATTACATAAAAGAAACAAAGGATAGGTTTACCCTAACAACTTTAGCCCTTCAACTAATCATCAGTATTCTACTTATTTTTTCAACAACAATATTCATTTACCAATACAACTACCTAAATAGCAATTATATTGGCTTTAACCGATATAATATCAACACAATCTTTACCCAACCAAATGATCTGCCTATAGATGAAATTAAAAAGATTCCCGGCGTTGTAGATATGATTCGTTATGGAGGTGACTTCTTGCCTAAAAGTCATACCCGGATAATTTCAACAGAAGGTTCTAATTTAAGATACCAGTTATATCAGTTCGATATTTTCGGTCCTGAATTTGTGGATTTTTTTGATATAAATATTGTTGAAGGAAGAAATATACATGAAGGAGAAATAAACGCCTTTTTAATAAATCAAACAGCATATCGTTTGCTTGCCCCGAACGATACTACTGATATATTACAAGCAAATGGCAGACAGGTGGTTGGCGTCGTACAGGATATGTATATAGACTCACCATTATTAACTGTATTACCTTCAGTTTATGGAATTCACGATCCACAACCCTGGGAGTTAGAATATCTGCAAGGTGGCACTAAAGCTTATGCTTACAAATATGATAAAGAATTGAGGTTTGAAACGGAAGATGCAATCAATAAATTTATAACTGAAGAAGTTGGCAACTCCGCTAGTTTTATAAACATGGAAGAACTGTATTCTGAATATACAAAATCCGAAAGATACTTGCTCACATTATTAATAATTATGACCAGTGTTGCCATTCTTATAGCCATTTTCGGAATATACTCCATGGTTACCCTTGCATGTAATCGTCGCAGAAAAGAAATTGCCATTCGCAAAGTGAATGGAGCAAGCATAAAAGATATATTTATGCTCTTTTTCAAGCAATACTTTTGGATTACAGTTGCGGCTTCAGCGGTAACCTTCCCAATTGGCATTTATATAATGCAACGTTGGCTGGAGCAATACACACGAAGGATTTCAATGGAATGGTGGATATTTGTAGGGATATTTGTTCTTGTTCTGCTCATTGTAATTGTAAGTATGATTTTTAGGGTAATGAAAGCAGCACGGGAGAATCCTGCAGAAGTTGTTAAATCGGAATAAAAATTTTAAATTCAAAACTTATGAAAACAAAAATGTTCCTTACTATTGTTTGTGTATTAATAACGATAAATACATTAGCGCAAACAACATCTTTTGATTATGTGATCAAAGGGAATGTCACAGGTCAACAAACGGGCAATATTTACCTCTTTGGAGCAGGTGGCCGAGTTGGGGATGAGATTAAAATTCCTTTTGAGGATGGAGAATTTGAATATAAAGGAACATCATCTTTTTTATATACCGGATTAGTATCAATAGATGATTTTAACAATTTACATGAGTTAGTAATTGAGCCGGGGGAGACTATCTTAGAAGTTAAAATAGACTCTATTAATAAACAGTACAATATTATAAGTGGAAGGTACAATTTGGATTTTCAACAAGCTAATCGGGATTATTTAAATTTCGTAAATCCATATCTAGAAAAATTGTACTCAGAAAGTACACCCGAAACTGATAAGGAATTAATTAGTGACACTCTTGACCAATTTGTATATCAATTAGTAATTAACAATTGGGATAATTATGCAGGGATTTATTTTTTTAACCGTTTTGAAAAGATTGATCTGTTTACTGAAATAGACAAGTCTGAATTTATTAACAATCATACTGAACCTTTACTCAGGCAATCATCTGAGTTCAGAGAGTTAACCTCTAAATGGATTAAAGAAAAGGACTCAATTAATTTGCTTAATCACAAAGCTTACAATTTCAAACTATCAGATAATAAAGGAGAAATTATTGAATTTAATGATATAGCTGAAGGTAAGGTCACATTTGTTGAGAAGTCAGGATCCTGGTGTGGTAATCTTACAAATACAACAAGAAGCTATAAGCCAATTTATAAAAAATATCATGATTATGGATTCGATATTATAACCTTTGTGAATGAACTAAAGTATGACAGATGGCTGAAATGGACAGAAGAAGAAAATTATCCATGGACAACTGTAATTGAGTTGGAAAGCAACGATTCACTTTTCGAACATATACTGTTTGACACTTATATGTTTCCGGCTAATTATCTTGTAAATGAAGAAGGCATCATAATTGCAAAAAGTTTGTCTGCAGAAGCATTGAATGAAATGCTAATGCAGAAATTTGAACCGGAAAATTATCAAGATTATCTGAATAATAAATGGGTCCTTCCAGAGTCAACTTATATTCTAGATAAGGAAAATGAAATAAAATCACTCAAAGAACTGACAGACATTTTACAAGGGAAGCCATTATATTTGGATTGTTGGGCTACCTGGTGTGCTCCATGTTTTGAAGAGTTCAAACATAATGAAGAACTTAAAAGTTTTTTAAAATCAGAGGGTATCGAAATGGTTTATATTAACTTTGATGATAATATCGACGAAGCAAAATGGCTTAATTCAATAAGAACCAATAATCTGACAGGCTACCATTTACGTGCTAATGAATCATTAATAAGAGATCTTGTAAAAAATGGATTTAATAATCGTTTACCTTCTTATATGATTATTAATAAAGAAGGAGATATTGTTGAAAGTAATGCTTTTAGACCTAGTGATAAGGAAAAGCTTTATGAACAATTTAAAAGTCTATTGAAAGAGTAAAATGAAACTTCTTAGATCTTCACTCCGTTCATTAAATAAGTTCCGTCTTTACACTTATGTCAATATACTGGGATTGGCAATGAGCCTGGCATGCATTATCATTATTGCCCGTTATGTGCATCAGGAAACCACGGTGAATCATTTCGCCAAAGATATTGACAGAACTTTCATTTCTTCAATTGAATTTAAGAGTAGTCAACCTATATTTACTGAAATTGAGCATGTTGGAAACACATTCAACTATAAGGAGATAATGGAAGATCCTTCAATTGAAAGGGTTTCGCATTTCAAGGACATAGAAGATTCTAGGATTGTAATGAAAGAGAATACTTACATCGTAAATTCTATAGTAGCAGATACCAATTTTATTAAGATATTGCCCTACCCCGTTATATTGGGAACAGCCGAATTTAAGAAGCCCAATGATGTTGTACTTAAGAAAAATCTGGCAGATAAAATATTCGGCAAAGACAACCCAATTGGAAGTGTAATTACATTTACTCAGGGAGAGCCTCTGCAAATTATTGGTGTTATAGGAGAACCATCAATCAAAACATCGTTTAATTTCGATTTGCTTGTTAATACCGAACTAAAGGATTATTGGTATCGCTCAGGCCAGGAGCTTGTATTGCTCAAAAACAAGGCTGCTGCTGAACATATAAACCAAAAACATAGTGAGTTTACTCATGTTCGGACATATAATGACCAAGGTAGGTTTCAGCTCTATCCTTTCAATAATTTTTATTTTAATCAAACACATATTCTTTATAAATACGAAAATCCGGTGTTTATAAGAAGTGATTCGCGTAGCCTGAAGGTGTTGTCTATTGTTGCTATTTTTCTTTTAATTGTTGGAGTTTTTAACTTTATCAATATTTATCAGGTGGTAGCCATGAAACGAAGCCGTGAGTTGGGAGTTCATAAAATATATGGTGCCGACTCTTCTCATATATTCATATACATCTATCTTGAGAGTCTGATAATGACAATAGTAGCTCTATTTTTTAGCTGGTGGTTTATTGAGCTTTTTGAAGCATTGTTGAACAATAGGCTGGGATTCAAAATAATAGATAACATTCGGTTTAACATCTTTATATCGGGAGCTATTATCTTGTTCTTACCCTTAATAACATCGATTTATCCATCTTTAAAATCAATTGATACCAGAGGATTATCAACTGGGTCTCGCAAAATATTTTTATTTATCCAATATATTATAACTTTTGGTCTATTGGTGATATCTATGTTTTTTGTAAAACAGTTAAGGTTTATGCTTGATGCTGATTTGGGGTATAATACCGAAAACGTAATGATGTGTACACTGATGAGTATGCCAGTGCTAGACCATTCATCATCTGAGTTAATGGCTGAGTATGCATATAAATTAAGCAACAACCAACAGCTTGTGAAGCAGAAAATGGATAAATCTACTCTCTTCACTGAGTGGGCTCATGGAGGGCCATTATATAAGTCTGAGGCAAATTACCAAATAAGTCTTGCAGGTAAGGAAGAATACAAACAGGTGGCTGTGGATTTTATTGATAATCCCAATATGAATATGTTTGATTTTCAGCTTGTGGAGGGACGTCTTTGGGATTCTACCGATGTTTTTTATCAATATAAATGCATCATTAATGAATCTGCCATGAAAATGTTTAACATTAAAGATTTTAGTACAGACTACCTGCAATTTCAAACTAGGTTGTGGACATCTTCACGTACTGAGCTTGATATGAATATTAACCCCCCATACGAAATAGTCGGTGTTATAAAAGACTTTAACACCGGACATCTTTCAAAATCTACACTACCCATGGTTTTTGTGTTTAACGATCGTCCAAATCCTTATAGCTATTTAATGGGGCGCTTTATACCCGGAAAAGAGAAGGAAGCTGCCACTTATTTAGAAGGATTGCACAAGGAGATAAATAATAATTCAGAATTCAAATATAGTTTGCTGAAAGACAATATTGCCAAGCTTTACGAGAAAGATAAACAGGTGAGCAACGTATACAGCATATTTGCATTGATGGCAATTTTTGTCTCTTGCCTGGGTTTATTCGCCCTCTCCCTTTTCGATATTCAACATAGACATCGTGAAATAGGATTGCGAAAAATAAATGGAGCTACAACAAAAGATATTATGTATCTGTTGCTGAAAAAGTATTTGTTACTTCTTTTGAGTGCCTTTTTAATATCTATTCCTCTATCCTACTTTGCCATATATAAATACCTGGAAGGTTTTGCATATAAAGCAACAATCTCGTGGTGGCTTTTTGTTATATCCGGCTTTATTGTAGTTGGTATATCGGTTATTACGATTTCATGGCAAGTAAGAAAAGCGATGAAGATTAATCCGGTAGAAGCATTTAAACTTATTAAATAATCAATAAACACCTATCCAAAATGAAAACAAAACATTTTTTATTAGTTATACTGCTTATAATTGCAGTAGTTAGCCTAAAATCACAAACTAAAACTGTAGATCTTCCCGGTGCAGCGTTTGCAAATTCTCAAACCATTGAAATTGCTAAAGTGATGCTCTCTGACACTGCTACTGTACTTGATATTGATGCATTTTTCAGACCGGGATACTGGATAAAAATTGTATCTGACAGCTACCTGCAGGCAGATGGTAAGAAATATATGATTCGTAGTAGCGAAGGTATTGAGTTGGATTCATTGTTTTGGATGCCCGAATCTGGTAGAGCTTCATTTTCTCTTACATTTGAGCCCTTGCCTTTAGAGACAGAGTTTTTTGACTTTATTGAGAGTGATTGTGATGATTGTTTTAAGATTTGGGGAATAGATCTAAATGATCAGTACTCAGACTTAACAGAGATACCTGAAGAATATTTAAGAGAACATCAGCCTGAAGATGATTTTAAGATAGACTGGAATAAAGGTGATGCAATTGTAAGTGGTATAATAAATAAGCATGTTCAGGGTAGTATCGACTGGAATTTGATTTATTTAAATCCGATTACCGGTAATGAAAAGGAGGTAACGTTAGATATTGATGAAAATGGTGCGTTTAGTGCAAAAATAACTGTAAATAGCCCCACCAATCTATTTTTAAGTTCACGTGCCGGTTACATTCCAATTGTAGTATCGCCGGGAAAAGAGTCTAAGATATTTGTAAATCTGCCGGAGAATTATCGCAGTAAAAGCAGATTACTAATGAATGAAGAACCTTATGGAGAAAAGTATCTCTATGCCGGCTATCTTGCGAAGCTAAATAGTGACTTAGCTAATAAAGATATCACTTACACCAAGCCTCAACAAGATTATATCGATACAGTGGCACAGATGAATGTGAACCAATATAAAGAGTTTATGACCGAGAGATACCTCGAAAACGTTTCTGCTAACAATGCATTAAATATTAGTTCACTTGCAAAAAACATCGCAAATTCGGTTGAAACTTTTTTATTAGTAAATAAACTCAGTTATGCAGATAGTGAACTGTTACAGGCTTATGCTATTAGAAATAAAACTAGCTGGGAAGAGGCTCAAAAGGCTTATGTGGCAGAAAAGAAATTGACCAATTACAACGATTTTTACAATCTTATACCATATAATGAGATGTATCTGTTGTTGCTTCCAAATCTTTCATATTATGTAAGAAGCGTAAGCTATGCACGAAAAGAAATGGGTGATGCTTCTGAGATTTTAAGACATTTATCACAACATGAAGATGTGCTGGAAGAAGAGCGTGAAATCATTACTGAATATTTAGAGTCTCTGGAGCAAAATATGACCCCTGTTGTGAATGAATCTGTAGGAGAGATTGCCAATAAATACAATTCAATTATGGATGAGTATTATAAAAATAATATTGGTGCCGGTTACCTTTCTCAAATATGGAATGCTGATGAGGGGGTAATGTTTGATTTGATTAAAGGACAGACAATGAGCAGAGGATTACAAGATTACAATCCTCTAACAAAGGAACAGATAGAAGATCTGTCTAATGCACCCGGTGTAATAAGACAAATTATTTTAGAGGAAAATGATCAGCTTCTTGCAAAAATAGAGGAGAATAAAAAGAAAACAGGATTTACAGTTTTAACTACTCCAACTACTACTGACGAAGAGTTGGTTATTAAGATGTTTGAACCGTTTAAGGATAAAGTTATTCTTCTTGATGTGTGGGCTACCTGGTGCGGACCTTGCCGTTCTGCAAACATTGCTATGGAGCCTCTGAAAGCGCAGTTGGCTAATGAAGAAGATTTAGTATATCTATATCTGGCTGGAGAAAACTCTCCTGAGAATACTTGGAAAAATATGATTGTTGACTTAAAAGGGCATCACTACAGAGTAAACGAGGCTCAATGGGACTATTTGAGCAAAACTTTGAATGTAGAGGGAGTTCCTACTTACATTATCATAGACAGAGAAGGAAATCATACTTTCCATTCTGTGGGTTTTCCGGGAGCTGATACTATGAAGAGGGAGTTAATGAAAGCACTCGAAAAAAGTAATTTATAAATTTATTACCTATGAGAACAATATTAAATCTTCTGGTTTTATGCCTTTTTCTTAATTCCTGTAATCAGGAAAGGTCAATTAAACACTCTCCATTCTCGAGTCAAGAAGAACCAAACAGGGGTGAAGTAGCCATAGTGTATGGAAAAATAAGTAATCTGCAAGTGTATCCTCACATAAAGGAGGTTACACTTACGCTGCCGGACTTCTCAAAGAGTGGAGAAGTGCACGTGTCTCCTATTGACTCACTCGGTGAGTTTCGATTTGAAATATATCCAATTGTGACTCGCGAATTTTCTATTACTCCAATTGAAGATAGGCTTTTGATTGCACCGGGTGATACTCTTTTTATAGAGCATGATTTTGCTGATTTTATGAATACGCAGTTTTCTGGCTCGGCTGCAATTGTAAACTGGCAGATAGCACAATTCAGAAACGATTATCTTGGGCGCTATAATTTTGATTATGATTTGTCCTATTTAGATTATAAAGATAGGTCTGACAAACAGTTAAATGAATATTTTAAAAAACTAACTGCTTTTCAGAAAGAGCATAATACTTCAGAGCAGTTTAATACCTGGGCTGAAAAGCAAATACGACTCGACTATTTTAGTGTATTGATTGAATTTCCTTTTCAACATTATATAAGAACTAAGGAGGAGTTTGTTGAGAAAGATGCGTATTATAGATTCCTTCCTGAACTTGAAAATATAATTAATGAAACTATGATATTATTCAGTTATTTTCGAGTAATGGAAAGATATAATTTGATGAAGAAGTTTGATTTTAATCCTGTACCTAAAAGTGATATAAAGCTTACTGAGACTGAATCAATTGACTTGCTATCATCAGTTTCAAAAAACAATTTTTTCTCCCAATTTGCTGTTGCAACTCAACTTAGTATTGGTCTCAAAGCAAACACTACAGAAATAATAGATGAAAATGAAGAAAAGATAAACAAAATAATTACTAATCCTTTTCTTCGTAGTGTATTACAAACCGAATACAACAAAGTTAAGGATTACAAAGCAAAGCCAAAAATATTTTCAGATGCTGTAATGGGTAGAGATATGCTTGAGAAACACGGTGTCGGAGTTCATCCGCAGGACTCTTTCAATATCGTAAAACGGATAATTGATAAACATATAGGACAAATTCTATTTGTCGATATCTGGGCTCCATGGTGCCCTCCTTGTATCATAGAGATGCCTTACAGCAAAACTCTATCAGATTATTTTTCGAACAAACCAGTCACTTTTGTCTATTTGAATATTGGTGGTACTGATGAACAATGGAAAGAAACCATAGATAAGCACGAATTGTCCGGCATACATTCATATTTAACAGAGAAAGAATGGATAGACGTAATGAATCGTTTCAACGCAAAAAGTATACCTTATTATTTGCTATTCGACAAAGAAGGAGTAATGGTTGATTTTGGTAGTCATTTGCGTCCATCTATTCCGGGAACTAAGATTGCAATTGAAAAGTTGTTGGAGTAATTCCAATAAAGACCTATAGTCTCATAAGGCATACTTACTTCTCATTTCAGATTGAGTTTTGTACTTTCCTTCTTTTGCAGAGTTACGAGCTTTTTCAAGTCTTGTTTTTAATTCATCTATTGAATATTGGCAAGGTTGTATTGAAGTAATAATTGCTATTCTCACACAAACCTCTTATCGATAAACTTAGAATTCAGCAATCTGGCAACAGCCATATAGTTGGTTTTGAACACAATTTTATCTCCTACATGATATTTCTTTTTGCCATCTTTGGTTTTATTTGAACCTAAATCCACAACCATCATATCGGAGGTTATACCAACAAATTTTATATCACTGTCAAGTGCTGTCAGGTCTTCATCATCCACATCAAGCATGCCGAAATCAAGTATTGCCTTAACTGTTGTTTCGTGACGGTCGGTATCGCTAAAATCGGCTGTGTGCCCTATGTTAGCATCACTTAAAACACCTTCGGGTACAATCTTTTTCTTCTCCAGCTCAATGATATTTGCCCTAAATTCAAAAGTGTCGGTGTGAAGATTCATAAACTGCTCATTCTTAAGAGGGCTGACCCCAAAGAATGCAGCTTCTCCTATCCTAAAATGGTTGATGTTTTTGGGTACTGTGCCCTGATTAATAAGTGGAAGCGTAATTGATGACCCACCTGATATGAATTTCAAATCTTTATTGAATCGTGCTGAAATCAACTCTTTATATATCGATAATTGAAGTAGTTTGTCGTAATTGGGCTCAATGCCATACATGCATCCAAGATTTGAACCCAGTCCAATTACATCAATATTTGGGAGGTCGAACACTTTTTCATAGAACGACATCAAGTTTTCTCTATTAACTCCTTCGCGAAGTTCTCCCAGCTCAATCATTATGATAACCTGGTGAATCTTTCCTTGTATTCCGGCAGCTTCATTAAGAGCCATAATCGTATTTAGCGATGAGTTCAATGAAATGTCGGCATACTCTACAACCTCAGCTGCATAAACCTCAGCTGGAGGTTTTATGTATATTGTTCTCATATTTGGATTTACCGCTCTCAGATTTCTCAGGCTGGTTAATCGTGAATCACCTACTGAGTTTATTTTTTCAATTACATCATCTGTAAGTATATGTTTCAGAAACTCTTTATCTCCCGAAAACACCTTTGTTACAAGGCTCCATTGTATATTATGTTTTTCAAAAAAATCGCTTAAACTCTTTATATTTTCTTTTATCTTCTCTGTCTGTATAACCAGTTGAGCCATAATTATTTTTTTAACCTCATTTCGAGATAAGGATTAGTAAAACCAAATTTCTCATACAATTTTTTAGCAGGATTATCAGCATCAACGTGTAGCGCGATATCACCCTCCGTTTTTTCAATCGTGAGTTCAATTAGCATTTTTCCGATTCCTTTACCACGATGGTTTTTATCAGTAGCAATATACACCAGGATATTCTCGGGGATATAACCATCCATACCTGTTTTGTTGACCACTACTGCAGCTCTGATTTCTTCTTCCTCCTTCAGAATCATAGTAAATCCGCCAAAAGAAGTAAACTCTTTTGTGGAATAATCTATTGCTCTTTCAATCTGATTTTTTGGGTCGCCATACTGCTGAAGATTATCGAATAAGAAATCGACAACTTCACTTTTTTCTCTCTCGGTAGGTTTACTCTGTTCGTTAAATATCTTTGTTTTTATCATAACTAGTCTGCTAAAGTAGACAAAACAAATTGGAAAATGTTTAAAATATTGTGATTATTTTCAGGTGATTGTCTTTTATTACTCTTTTTCAGACACTTACAACACATTGAATTTCATTATATTATATCGACTAATATAAATGAAGCTTATGTCTTTTTGGACATTGAATAGATCGGGATTAGCATACACTTGGTACGAAGATCACTTATACATAGCTTATCTGTATATAAGCTATATATAAGCGATCTATAAGCTATCTTGCACTAAGGTACAGTGTATGGTCACGGTTGATTAGTATATAATTCAGAAAAAAGATAACTTTGTAAAAACATACTTTTATGAGAATTTGGTCGTTACACCCAAAATATTTAGATACTAAGGGACTTCTTGCTTTGTGGAGAGAAACATTGCTTGCCAAGCATGTATTGGAAGGAAAAACTAAAGGTTATAAGAATCATCCGCAGCTTAACAGGTTCAGGGAATCAGGTGATGCGGTTAACTTAATTAATCAGTACCTGAGTGAAGTTTACTTTGAGGCGGAAAAGCGTGATTATAAATTTGACAGGACTAAAATTGATTGGAACTTCAATCCCGGCAGTTTATACGTTACTGATGGTCAGATGGGGTACGAAAGGAATCATCTTCTCAAAAAGCTGGAAATAAGAGATCCTGAGAGATTTAAGCAAGTTAGTTTAGTAACTAAATTAGATCCTCATCCATTGTTTAATATTGTTGAGGGTGATATAGAAAATTGGGAAATCGTCTGAATCTTTAAAACGATTTCCCAATTATGATTAATTTTGTTTTCTAATCAGCTAAAACTTAATCATGACTCCTATAGCCGGTAATACTGTGCCGCTAAAAGAATCAAGCTGCCTGAGTAACTGTTTTTCCGGATCTGAAGGATCTTCCATAACCATGCCGTTTACATCTTTATTGGTGTATATGGGTGAATTTTCGGACTGGAAGTTGTATACATTCTGAACATCAAGGTAGAAGTTGAGCATCAACTTGTTGTAATAAACCTCTTTGTCGATTCTTAAATCGAGCTGATGAGAGTTTTTCAGACGTAGTGAATTGTAGTTTTCGTAGTCGATATATGGCCTGTTGTTCACGCTCCATGCATCTTTATTTGTTGAAAGTTCCATATCTATAGGAGAATAAGGTGCACCTCCCACAAATCGCCAGCGCATTGCAATATTCCAATTTTTTGGAAGATTATAACTGCCAAGAAGGTTTACCATATTACGGGTATCCCAACTTGACGGGCGATATACTACATCTTCCCCTGTAAATTCACTTTTAAAAAGTGTATATGTTAGTGTACCTGTGAAATTCTTGTAATCTGTAATCTTACCTGAAAATTCAACTCCATAAGCCCTGCCCTTTCCAGTTGAAACTATCTCTTCATCGCCAACCTGACCGTAATCTGTTCCTTTACCGGCAATACTCATTCCATCTGTTACCGATAACGGGTAATTATTATAAAGCTTATAAAAACCTTCTAAGTTAAATCTAAGCTTAACATTTGGCTCGTAAGCAAATCCTGCAATTGCCTGGTTTGATATGATGTGCTTAAGATTCTCATTTTTGTTTACAAACAGTCCTGAAGCATCTTTGTAGCCTAATGTTGTGTAGGCCGGACGCATGGCGTAGCGACCAACATTAGCATTTAAATCCCACTTATCTGTCAATCTGTATGAAGCCGAGAATCTAGGTGATATCTGATTCAGAGGGTTCTTCATGTTATTGTTGAAATTGTTTCCTATTGTATTTAAACCCAGTGATAATGCGAGTCTATTGTTTAAATAAGTATCTGAAGCCTGAATAAATGCCTGATATGACCATAAATCCAGCTCTGTATTATACATTAGATCGTTTAATGATCCATTACTGAAAATCTTACGGTTGGTTTCATTTTCATAAAGCGAGTAAGTTACACCTGCACCAAACAAGAGTTTTACAGGCAGGTCGGGGTAACTCCTCTCAAAGCGTAGTTTATTTTCTGCTTCATCGGAACGGTAATCTGATATTTTAGGCTGCGATTCATCATTATCAGGATATTTGAAGTTTTTGTTTCGCAGCATATTTCTGCTTAGCACCCATGTATCGAAATAGTTTGTGCTGAAATGTTTGTAAACGGCACCAATTGTATAGTTCCACTGTTGATAAACAGGCAGATAATCCAGCAGATAACGTTGTGACTCAGTGCCATCTTCCTGCAGATCAATATTGAGGGTCATATTATCAATTGCACCAAGACCAATTATCGAGAGCTCATTTTTTGGATCTATCTGATATTTATACTTTACCTGGAAATCGTTGTAGGTAGGCAAAAATGGCAGTCCTATGAATTTGAAAAGCAACTGAAGGTAGGACTGACGGGCTGAAACTATAAATGTAGATTTGTCACCGATTGGTCCGTCCATCGTGAAGGCTGCATCAGATGCTCCTATACCAAGCTGAGTGTGAATACGGTCGCGACTCCCATCCTTTTGACGTATATCCATGACCGAACTAAGTGCATTTGGTCTGTTGGCAGGAAATGCGCCTGTATAGAAATTAACCTCCCTCACAAAGTCGGGGTTAATTATGCCCACCACTCCTCCTGAAGCGCCCTGTGTTGCAAAGTGATTGATTATAGGTATCTCGATACCATCGAGATAGAATACGTTCTCAGAAGGGCCTCCACCCCTCACAATAAGATCATTTCTATTGGGATCGGTAGCCCCAACTCCGGGAAGTGATTGCAGAGCTTTTGAAACATCGCGGTTAACTCCTGCCCCTTTCTCAATATCTCTTACTCCAAGTGTTAGGAATGAAACCGGACTTTCTATTTTTTTTAAATTCATGGTGGGTCTGACTACCACCTCATCTATAAGAGTTGATGACTCGGGAACAGCAACATCAATAAAAACTGTTTGATTTCCTTGAATATGAATCTCGGGAGAGAGTGTTGTTTCAAAACCGACATAACTAACTTCGAGTCGGTAAAATCCGGGATTAGATTCAATTACATAATTACCCTCCTGGTCGGTTGTTGTGCCATTAACCGTTCCCTGAATCCTTATTGTTGCGAATTCAAGAGGTTCATTGGTCTTCATATTGAAAACACGCCCCTTTACTGTTCCGGTTTGAGCATAAATAGAGATATTCACTAATAATAGAAGTGATAAACTTATGACTTTACGCATGAAATTTGTTTAATTTATTTTTGTGTTGATTATATATGTTAAAACAAAATCATTCTGATAAAGTTCTGAAATCGGTTTATCTATCAATTATTTATTTTCTCTATTTATTCCTTATATTTTCATTTTTATCTTTTCCGATCCTAATACTATATAAGACTTTTCCATATTTGAAACGACAAAGCAGCAATAAAGCTGGAAATATTTATTAAAAAAATTACCGGATGTAGTATTAATAGAAACTACATCCGGTAAATATGTATTACTAAATAACTACTTAGTATGAGTAAACTTTCAATTCAATGGGAAATTAACTTTAAGATGTTGATCACTTCTTACATAAGTTGAAACAACCTCTCCAGTGAGTGATGCAGCTTCTTCGTTTGCAGTGATTAGCTGAGTTGAGCGGGGATAAAGTGTGACATTTTTGTTTGTGCTGCCATCTGTCAGGCTCAATTCAAAATAAAGATCACTGTTATTTCTTATTTCGTAATGGTTTATCTTGATACCATTGTTTCTCACTTCTGTATAATGAGAAGGCATAAGCTCCACACAGGAATAAAACAGATTTCTTACATTTTCTTCCTTACCCAGCAGATATTTACTTGCCCATGCAACAGTTCTGCCTTCATCAAGTGCTTCTCTGATTGATTCTGCCGAACGTTCTTTAGCTAAAACAAGAGTCATTGTACGATGTACGTAGTCTTTACTAAAATCGTAGTCGTGTGCTACAAGATTATGTATATCAGTAGTTCCCATTACTGTTAATCCTTTATCCAGACACCAGTCAAGGGCTTTCATATGTATTCCGAATCCATTTACCACTTCAATTCCATGCAATGCTTTATTCTTATAAAGATCATCTACAAAAGGAATCCACTCATACGATCCCTCTATCCCTGGTTGCCATCCGGGGTGATTCCAGAATATAAAGGCATCTTGCTCTGCAGCTTTCATTACAGCTGCCTTATCATGTTCATTTGTAGCTCTGTCTTCAATAAAACCTGATGCATCATTAATATAGATTGCATTAAAATGTCCGGGAGGTGTATTTCGTGTAATCTCTGTACCTTTAACCAATATCAGATTACTCTTGTCGGCACTCTCTTTTAATAGCTCATATCCACGGTTGTGATTTACATTAACATCTGCTTTGTGAGGAGCATATTCAACATGATCGGTAATAGCGTATGAATCAAGCCCCTCTTCCCACACTTCCTGATTTCTCACATTGGGCCAAACATGTCCATCTGAAAAAACTGTATGCGTATGGAAGTCGCACTTTAAAACGTGATACTCTCCTACATTTGGAATGATTACATTGCCTCTGAAAACGGGACGTTTGTTCTCATCAAGATATTTCATACCCTGAACTTCACGTATCTGACTAAAAGCCAATATCGGAATTAATAAGAATCCGATTAATAAAAGATTTCTTTGTTTCATAATTTTTTTTCGAGTTAGTTCTTCTGTATTTTAAGCTTTAATTTGAAATTTGGCTTTATTAATAACTAACTGCAAATATAAACAATCAAAATGGAATGAAAATATTCATGATGTTACATTATTATTAAGATGTATATATAACATTTTTCTCTAAACAAATAATCAAAATTCACATTAGTATCATTAAAAGAATCTTAATAGATAAAATGTTTTTTTTGTTGATTTTGTATATTCAAACTAATATGAATGAAAAGATTATTTACGAATATAAATATATTAATTACGCAGGTTTCATAAGAACTTCAATGACTTTGAATGCAAACTTTTGAAATAGAATATTTCTATTTGGCATAGAGGGTGAAACGGTTTGCTTTAAAGCATTTTTTTTGTTATATTTGTAATAGTTCTAAATAAAAAAACTAAATAAAATGATTATGAAAACATTAGATTATTTACAATTAGATTCTCAAAAAACCAACAAGACTGTAGACGGTTTACAGAAACTACTGGCAAATCTTCAGCTTTACTATACAAACCTGAGAGGTTTCCACTGGAATGTAAAGGGAGAACAATTTTTTGAAGCACACGAAAAGTTTGAAGAATACTATGATGCCGCAGCAGATCATATAGATGAAGTGGCTGAGCGTATTTTAATGCTTGGTGGAGTTCCGGCTCACAATTTTAGTGATTACCTAAAAACTTCTGATATAAAGGAATCTGGGGTTTTAACAGATCCGAAAGAAATCTACAGACTTCTGCTCGACTATCTGAAAGAATTGATATCAGTAGAACGAAGTGTGTTGGAGTCAGCATCTGAAACAGGTGACGAAGGAACAGTAGCACTTATTTCTGATTTGATATCAGGACATGAGAAAAATGTTTGGATGATTACTGCTACTCTTTCTTAATCAAATTAAGATTAGACAGTCGATTTTAAATTAAAAACAGCTCCCCGAAAATTAGAGGAGCTGTTTTTTTAGTGTTTAGATTTGTCTTTTATCTATTATAGCCATAAATTGTTTGCGATATGTATCACCTATTGGAATTTGTTTATTACAAATAGTTATCCTGTTTTTGTTAATACTCGATATTTTATCCATATTGATGATATAGGAACGATGCACTCGCATGAAATTATCAAATGGTAGCTCTTCCTCGAGTTGTTTAAGGCTCATAAGTGATAAAACAGGTTTGGCATCTGCTTCTGTGTAGATCTTTACGTAATCCTTAAGTCCTTCGATATAGTCGATATCTTTGTATAATATATGTAAGTACTTGTATTCCGACTTTACAAAAATACCTAAGACAGGTCTTTCTCTTTCTGAATCGGAGCCTGACCTTGTTTTTATTTCAAACCAATTTAAAGCTTTTTTGGCTGCAACCAGGAATTCCTCAAAAGAAAAAGGCTTAAGCAGGTAATCAAGGGCATTTACTTTATAACCCTCCACTGCATATTCACTAAATGCAGTCGTAAATATTACACGTGTGTGATCACTGATGGTGTGAGCAAAATCCATTCCGTTTACTCCGGGCATCTGAATATCCAGAAATAATATATCCACTTTTTCACTTGCTATATTCTGCATTGCCGAAATAGCACTATAGTATTTTCCGGTCAGTTTAAGAAATGGAACTCTGTTTACATACGATTCCAGTAACGAAAGCGCTAAAGGCTCATCATCTACTATCCAACAGTTTAGTATCATCCACCAGCTTTTTTGAATCTATAATTAAAACAGTAGAATATACATCATTTTCAATATTTGTTTTCCATGAATAACTTCCCGGACAGAGTATTTCAAGACGCCTTTTTACCAGATCAAGTCCGATACCACTGCCACTTTTATCTTTTTCGTTTTTAGGGAAATAGCTGTTTTTGCATTCAAATTCCACTTTCCCATCGGGATGCTCTTTCAAAGATATATCAATAAATGATTGCTTATCTCCACTTATGCCATGTTTAAAGGCGTTTTCCAACAAAGATATGAAAATTAGTGGAGGTATCTTTATATTTCTGCTTTCCGAATAAGAGAATTCACTGGTAAGTTTCACATTATCAGAAAGACGTATACGCATCAAATCAATGTAATTACGCATAAAATCGGCTTCTTGCTTAAGTTGCACAAACTTTTGGTTGTTGTCATAAAGCAAATGTCGCAGTAATTTACTTAAATCCATAACTGCCTGTCTGGCCTTTGGAGGATCAAACTCAATCAATGCATAAATATTATTTAGAGTATTAAGGAGAAAATGAGGATTAATTTGATTTTTCAAGTTTTGTAATTCAGCTTCAGATTTAGCTTTAGCAAGCTCTTTGCGTTCATTATCTATTTCAAACCAGCGAACAGTCATTTTGAAAGCTACACTCAATCCGGTTATTAAAAAGAGCGTTGTGGAATTTCTGACTATGTGCATACCAGAAATTCCTCCCCTACGTCTGCGTCGGAAAATACTCAATTCGGGTATCAATTCATTAATCCAAATTGGTGTAAAGTACATTAGTAAGGAAACTCCTATAATAAGTAGTAAATTGTAAATTATAAATGCCTTAGTTCTTCCTTTAAAGAGCAGTTTTTCAATCAATACAAAATAATTTACATAGAACACCAGCATTATTCCTAGCATATCGGGAAGTGATCGTAAGAATGGACGCCAGTTAAAAATCTGCACTTCATTTGAAAAGAAGTAAGGGAGTATAAAAATTACTCCCCACAATAATATGTGAACAAATACGTTGTTCCAGGTAATCTGATAATTTCGTTTTAGAGATTGATCCATCTGGTTTATATTTAGTTATGAAAGTTAGCCTCCTCTGTGTCCGATTCCACGTCCTCTTTGTGGCATCATATCTTCACTTGAAGCTCCTCCTTTGAAAATATTGAACCTATATACAAAGTGTACCATAAAATAGCTTGTGAGCGTGTTGGTTGTTGTATCTCTTATATAATTTGATGTAACACTACGGTTTATATTACTACGTTGCTGAAGAATGTCATATATTTTAAAACGTATAGTACCATTCTTTTCTTTAAATAACGTTTTTTGAATTGAAGCATTCCACAACCACTCGTTTTGTTGAAATCCATCTGCATAACCTGAGTTTGTAGAGTAGTTTATATCACTCTCAATAGTTAAATCCCATGGCAGATAGATTGCAGTACTTGCATTTCCTCCATAGTTTAGAAACTCTTGATTCTGTTGACCTTCCAAACTGTTTCTCACTTTATTATAACTTAAGTTGCCTCTTATTGCAAAGTCAAAGGGATCAGACCTGTAGTTTAGTCCTAAAGTCTCTCCAACATTCATTCTCTGGCTAAGATTTTTTTCAGGAGTAATTTTTATATTTTCAAGGGTTATTACATCACCTGTTTGATTAAAGGTTCCTGTAAAACCGTTTGAATGGTTATAGCTCAGGAATGACATTGAAAATACTGAGAATTTAATATTCTTCAATGGGACATTGAACATTACTCGTCCGTTAGCATTCCAGTTTCCTGCAATATTCTCGTATGTTCTCACCTTACGTCCTGTTTCTGTATTGGTAGCGGTAAGAGAAACCACATCATTTGTCAAATACCCTGCGTTTGCAAATGCATTAAAGGAACTTGCTTTTTCGGGATTAGAAAACCTGTAATTTACATTAAGTCTGTGTTCGAATGAAGGTTTCAGATCAGGGTTACCGAAACTAATATTCAATGGATCCGAAATATCAATTACAGGTGACAGTTGAGTAACTGATGGTTGATCTGTATTGCCGAAATAACGGATTCGGATATTATGAGTACGGCTCCATCGGTAATTGAACTGTGCCATTGGAGCATAGTTGACTACATCCTGAACTGTTTCATCTTTCATTTCTGAACCTATAAATGTTTTGCTCTGCGAGCTAGAAGGTTGCATAGAAAACCCAACCATATAATCATATTTCTCTCTTACTGATCTGAAATTCAGTTCAAGCTCCTGTCTGATAAAATTATTTTCCAAACGTTTACTATATGCTGAATCCAGAACTGTGTAATTTCCGTTTGCATCCTGAGATCGTGTATCTCTGTCCGACTCAGAAAAGTTTTCCCTGTACTGATAAGCCAACTGAATAAAATTATTGTCACCAATTGGTTCTACGTAAGATAAATAACCTCTCCATGAACTGTTATCATTTTTATTAGTAAAACGCTGATCAATAATATCTGAAGGACGTGTATCACTGAAAAATTTTGTAGAGGACTCACTTGAACCATTGTTCTCAGAATTACCTATATTACCACTCAACTGAGCACTTAATACCCTTCCTTTCTTTCCCAGTTCACGACTTACATCAAGTCGGCCACCTATATCATTTCCATTTCCTTCGGACATATAAGTTGATTCTCCCAAGTTTATAGTATCACCGGTCATTTCTCGTATGGTGTTATAATTACCGGACTCGTTTCGTGAGTTATTATAAAAAGAGAAATCAGGTCGGAAAATTATTGTTGTTGAAGTATCCGGTTTCCATTCCATTCTTAAATCAACATGGAAATTCTGACTTATATTATTTGTACGATTGCTCTCACTCTCCAAAGTGTTACCTGCGCTCAGAATATTTTGTGTAAATACATCTGAAATAACTTCAGTGTCTCCGTAACCATATCTTACGTTTCCTCCCAACTTGAACTTTTTGGTAAACTCTTTACTAAAGTTGCTTCCAATGTTGGCAGATGTTGTAATTCCATCTCTACTGCCAAAGCCACCACCGCGACCACCACGACCACCCATACTTCCGAACATGGCTGTTCCGAGATCAGAAAAACCTGCATTGTTAGAATTGTTTGTTCCACCAATCAATGTATACTGGTCATTATTTTTCATGTAGTTTACCATACCATTCGCTTCATAACGGTCTTTGCTTCCATATCCTGCAAATCCATTTCCAAATAAACCCTCTTTCATTCCGGGACGAACCGTAAGATTAATCACATTCTCTTCTTCACCATCATCAAAACCGGTCATTTGAGCCATCTCTGTCCTCCTCTCCAAAACCTGTAACTTATCAACCATCTTTGCCGGAAGATTTTTAGAAGCTACTTTAGGATCATTACTAAAAAACTCTTCACCATCTACTAGAATTTTAGAGATTGATTTGCCATTGACAGTAATATTTCCTTCACTATCGATTTCCACTCCCGGCATTTTCTTTAGCAGGTCTTCTACTACAGCACTTTCAGTTACTTTATAAGAATCAGCATTATATTCCAGTGTGTCTCCTCTTACAACTATTTCAGGTGCTTTTGCAGTTACAACTGTTTCTGATAACAGAATATTGTCAGTTGTCATTTCTAAAGTTCCTAATCGTGCTAATGGCGTTGCAGATGAAACAACCACATTCCTGTATATATCATTATAGCCTATATAGGATATCTGAACTATATAAGAGCCATTATTTACCGGAATTGAAAAATCACCATCCGAGTCTGAGGCTTTACCTGTCACAAAAGTACTGTCTGATTGTTGCAAAATGCGTATGTTAGCCTGAGGTATAGGCTCATTGGAACCTTCAGTGGTTATATTTCCAATAATTCCGCGGCGAATCTGTGACTGCGCAGTAAGTGCGAATGAGCACAGTAATAAAGTTACCACTAAAAAATAAATCTTCTTCATAATAATTAGTATTGTCTGTAATTGCAAAAATCAATTTTATCTATCGAATGCAAACATAGTACATGCTGCTTCTTTTAACAAATCAAATAGACAAACCGAATGATTTTATCGACCAACAACAGGTTTTAAACGCTAAATGTCACCAAACTGATAAAAGAAAACTCAAAATACTTCCGAAATCCCAAATTATTTATAATTTTGTTGGGAACAACTTACATAATAAGAAACACATACTCTATCGGAGTTTATTTAATTTACCTATGTTTAAATCACTAAAAAATGAAGACTGGGTAGCAACAATTATTGGTGCACTCATTCTGGTCCTTGTAGTATTATCGCCATCGCTTATGAGCAATAATATATCAATGTCTTTAATAATTGCAATACTTGCATATCTGGGTTATCTGTTTATGGGTAATAAGGACAAGGGACAATTCCTGCTTTCTTTCGTAATTATTTATATTCTGGCTGAACTGGCATCTTATGTTGCAAATATTGATGCAATTAAAACTATTGGACTGGAATCGGTGTTTTTTGCTGTATTAATAGGATTGCTGATTAGGAATACAATAGGTTTACCTAAATGGATGGAAACAGCTGTAAAAAGTGAATACTATATAAAAGCCGGTCTCGTTATACTGGGTAGTTCAATACTATTTAATGAAATAATGAGAGCCGGTGCTCTGGGTATGATTCAGGCTTTAATTGTTGTAATTTCTGTTTGGTACTTTAGCTTCTGGGTTGCGACAAAAGCATTTAAAATAGATAATGAAATGTCGATGTTGCTTTCCAGTTCTGTTTCTATATGTGGTGTTTCTGCTGCAATCGCAACAAGCGGAGCTATTAAGGGAGACCCAAAAAAACTTTCATTTGTTATTTCTCTGGTTTTAATAGTTGCAATTCCGATGATGTACTTACTTCCTTATCTTGCAAACTTAATGGGGCTTTCTCAGGAAGTTGCAGGTGCATGGCTAGGAGGCACTATTGATACCACGGCTGCAGTTGTCGCATCAGGAAAGTTTATTGGCGAAACTGCAGAACAGTATAGTGTGATAATCAAGTCTGCACAGAATGTGCTCCTTGGAGTTGCTGCTTTTGTTATATCTATTTATTGGTCATACAAAGGCACAAACACAGAAATCAGACCTACTGGTACTGTTCTATGGGAAAGGTTTCCAAAGTTCGTTCTCGGCTTCCTGATTGCATCACTTGTATTTAGCTTTGCATTTGATGCTGAAACTGGTAAAGAGTTATCACGTGTTGCAAACAAGGGCTCAAGAGGATTACTTTTTTCTCTTGCATTTGTTTGTATCGGACTTGAAACAGATTTCCGTTATATCTTCAAAAAGGAGAATTCTAAATATATTTGGTCTTTTCTGACAGCTCAGACTTTCAACGTGATCCTAACTTTGTTAGTAGCTTGGTTGCTATTTTCTCAGTATGATTAAAATTAATTACAATTCTTTCGCAACTTTCAACCACTTGAAGTTGGCTTGATCGGTGGAAATTTCTTTCCAGGAGTCTGCATTGAATTCAAAACATGCTGTTGATGCAGTAGGCAGATTATCTAACTGAACTCCCAAAGAATTAATCAAATCAGTCAATCCCGGATTATGGCCAACAAAAATGCAACTGTCAATATTGTCAGGCAGTTTTGAAAGTACATTCATAATCCAGCGCTCAGGTGCAAAATAAAGATTTTGGTCAGTCTGAATTTCTGCTTCAGGATAATCCATAGCTTTCGCTGCCAAGATAGCCGTTTCATGGGCTCTTTTTGCAGAAGAAGTAAGTATAAGATCAGGCACTCCGGTTTTTTTCAGAATAAATGCTCCCATATCGCTAGCATTACGCCTACCGCGTTCTGTAAGCGCTCTATCATAATCATCTTTTGCCATAGTATCTTGTTCGGCTTTGCCGTGACGGAAGATAATTAGTTGTTTCATATACTTTAGTTTATTTACAAATTACTTATTAAAAAAATAGTGCGCAAAATTAAGGATAATTTTTCATATAGATTCTATTTTATATCCCTACTATCACTATCTTCAAACCTTTATTATTATTTTTGCCTTCTGTAACATTAGATATATATGAAAAAGATAATTAGTCAAACATTAGTAATAATATCGGTAGTTACAATCCTATTTCTGATTGCTGTATTCTTATACCAAACTTTTTTCCGCCCTAATTACACAGGTGGGGGAAACATAATTACAATAATTTTATTCGGTATTATTATAGGTATAGTAATTACATCACTTGTTTACAGGATCATTAAAACTAAACAGTCAGGTTCATTAAAATCGACTTCATCACACACAGTTGTAGAAAGTATCAAAAGAGTCTTTAAGATTGTAGTGGCAGAAGGTCAAATGAATGAGATCTTTAATTACGAAAACACGAAGAAACTACTCAAATTCATACCTTCTACTAAAAAAGCTCTGGTTATTGTTCGTGCAAAAACTCTTGTAGGTTACGATATTAACAAGTGCAAATGGGAAATTAATGAAGAGGATAAAGTTATAAAGCTACTAGATTTTCCTAAACCGGAAATATTATCACTGGAAACCGATTTCAATTATTACTATTTTGAAGATGATCTTTTTAATTTTATCAGCCGAAACGACCTGCAGGAAATTCAGCATCTTGCAAAAGACCAGGTGAAGAGGTCGGTATTGCAAAGTGATTTACTGAAGATTGCAGCTGACCAGATGAAGTTACTTATTGGAGAAGTAGTATCAGTAAACAACTGGAACGTAGAAAACACAGAGCTTATCGACGATTACGCTTATCCTCCTGAAGTTGAAGAAAAAAAAACCGAGCAGATTGAACCTTCAATTTTAAATAAGGTGAATCTGCTCGATAAAGCTATAAATTTGTTCAAGTTAAAACCGGGAAATACTAATCCCAGTTAAGTATTACTTTACCACATTGTCCGGATTCCATTACTTCAAAACCTTTCATGTAATCATCAATACTAAACTTATGAGTAATAACAGGCGTCAGATCAAGACCTGAAATCAGCATCTGCTCCATCTGATACCAGGTTTCCCACATTTCACGACCGTATATACCTTTAAGCGTTAGAGCTTTAAAGATTATCTTATTCCAGTCGACAGTAGTTGAGTTAGGCAAAATACCCAACATTGATATTTTTGAACCATTATACATATTATCAACCATTTCTCGAAAACCGGCAGGAGAGCCAGACATTTCAAGTCCAACATCAAAACCGCGCATTCCCAGTTGCTTTACAGCATTTGCTACGGTTTCTCCTTTGGAAAGGTTTACTGTTAAAGTAGCACCCATCTTTTTTGCAATATTCAACCTATATTCACTTAAATCACTAACTACAATATAGCGTGCACCGGCAAATCTACAGATTGCCGTAGCCATACTCCCAATCAATCCTACGCCGGTAATAAGAACATCTTCTGCAATTAATGGGAAGGAAAGAGCCGTATGTGTTGCATTACCAAAAGGATCCATTATCGTTGCTATCTCATCGGGAATCCTGTGGTCCAATTTAACAACATTAGATGCCGGCAAAGATAGATACTCTGCAAATGCACCATCTCTGTTGACACCAACTCCAACCGTATTTTCACATACATGAAGTTTACCACGTCTACAGTTACGACAGTGGCCACAAGCAATATGACCCTCACCTGTTACTCTGTCACCCACTTTTAGGTTTTCCACCCCGCTTCCCATATCGACAACCTCACCTACATACTCATGACCTATTGTCATTGGTGTTTTGATTGTTTTCTGAGACCAGTCGTCCCATTTATAAATATGAAGGTCTGTTCCGCAAATCGATGTTTTTTTTATTTTGATCAATACATCGTTTACACCAAAAGAAGGAACAGGCACTTCTTCCATCCAAATACCTTTTTCAGGTCGCAGTTTTACAAGTGCTTTCATATTATTTTATAACATTTAGTTTTTTACCTATTTTGATAAATGCTGCAATTGCTTTATCCAGATGTTCTTTCTCATGTCCTGCCGATAATTGAACACGGATGCGGGCTTCTCCTTTTGGAACCACCGGATAATAAAATCCTGTTACGTAAATATCTTCTGCAAGCAGTTCCTCTGCAAATTCTTGCGATAGTTTTGCATCATACAGCATAACTGCACAAATAGCTGACTGTGTAGGTTTTATATCAAATTTTGCCGCCAGCATTTTAGAAATAAAGTATTCTACATTCTCATGAAGTTTATCCTGAAGATGATTTGATTCTTCCAACATATTGAATGCCTCAATCCCTGAAGCGGCTACCATTGGAGGTATTGAGTTTGAAAATAAATATGGTCGCGACCTCTGACGTAACATATCTATTATTTCCTTCCTGCCTGTTGTGAAACCACCTATTGCTCCTCCAAATGCTTTACCGAGAGTTCCTGTGATTATATCAACTTCTCCCATCACATTATATAATTCTGTCACACCTCTACCGGTTTTACCAACAACGCCGGCAGAATGGCTCTCATCAACCATTACCAAAGCGTCATATTTTTCCGCCAGTTCTAATATTTTATCCAAAGGAGCCTGGTTTCCATCCATAGAAAACACCCCGTCTGTTACAATAATTCTGAATCTCTGTGACTGAGCTTCTTTTAATTTATCTTCCAGATCTGCTACATCTGCATTTGCATAACGATATCTTTTTGCTTTGCAAAGACGTACACCATCAATTATTGATGCATGATTTAATGAGTCTGAAATAATAGCATCCTCATCTGTAAAAAGAGGTTCAAATAGTCCGCCATTAGCATCAAAACAAGATGCATATAAGATTGTATCTTCAGTATGGAAAAACTCACTAATTGTTTTCTCCAGTTCTTTATGATAATCCTGTGTGCCGCAAATAAAACGTACAGACGACATGCCGTAACCACGTTCATCAAGCGCTTTTTTTGCAGCTGATATAAGTCTCGGGTGATTCGACAACCCAAGATAATTATTTGCACAAAAGTTGAGCACATTTTGTCCTGATTCTACTTGAATTTCGGCTTGTTGAGGGGTAACTATAATCCGCTCATTTTTGTAAAGCCCGGCTTCTTCAATATTCTTTAGCTCAGTTTGAAGGTGTTGCTGTATTTTTCCGTACATATTATTTATTTTTTTAAGTAGTTAATTATTTCCTTTATCAATCTTTAAATCAACTAATCAATTCTGTTGCTATCTTCAATTAATGTTGAAGGCAATGACTTCTTGGATTTCACTCCCAGCTCTCGTAGCTTTTCTGCCTGACTGATCAGATTACCGTTACCTGACTTCAGTTGTGAATAAGCTTTATCATAACTACGTTTTGCTCTGTCGAGATGATTGTCGATTTCTGTCAGTGAAGTCACAAAATTTACAAACTTATCATACAGTGCTGCTCCTCTTTCTGCAATCTCCAATGCGTTACGGTTCTGATATTCCCTCTTCCATAAATCTGCTATCAGTTTAAGAGCTGCTATCAAGTTGGTGGGACTAATCAGGAGAATATTCTTTTCATAGGCATACTGCCACAAATTCTCCTCATGTTGCAAAGCTAATATATATGCAGGTTCATTAGGTATAAACATCATTACAAAATCCAGAGTAGATGCATAATCCTGATAATTTTTGCTGCTCAACTCTTCAATATGCTTTCTAACAGATCGTAAATGGTCTCTGATAAATTGTTTTTGTTCTTCAGGATTATCTGTCGCGATATAGCTTGAAAATGCTGTCAATGACACTTTAGAATCAATAATAACTTTTCTGTTATCAGGATAAGATATAATCACATCGGGTTTCATCCGTGTCCCATCAGAGTTTATAATTATTTTACCATCTTCATCTTTAAGATGTTCCTGGATAAAATATTCACGTCCCTTTACCAGTCCTGAACCCTCCAAAATATTCTCCAGTATCAATTCTCCCCAATCGCCCTGAACTTTTGAGTTACCCCTTAGAGCCATAGTCAGATTATTGGCCTCATCACTCAAACGGCCGTTCATCTCTCTTAAATTTTTCAACTCCTGACCAAGTGAAAAGCGTTCACGAGACTCATTCAAATATACATCTTCCACTTTCTTGCGAAACGAATCGATATTCTCACCAAAAGGTTTTAGTATTGAATCCAGATTAATACGATTAATATTAGTAAACTTTTCAGTCTTCTCTTCTAGTATCCTCGAGGCAATATTTTCAAATTCCAGATTAAATTGTTTGTGTAATTCTGATATCTCATATTTCTGAGTCTCTAGTTTTTCAGATAAAGCATTATTATCTGCGACGGTAGAAGCTAACAATCTGTTAACCTCATTATACTCATCTGTTTTTATTTTCAGACCCAGTCTGCATCGTTCAATCTCTTTCTCCATGTCTGTGAGTCGCTCATTCAAAACAAGCAATTCAGTTCTTCGAGAAATATTAACTTCAGACAAATCATCAAACATCTTTTTGGGTACCGTTTTTGTCTTAAATAGCAACGAAGTAATTATCCATGCTAATATCCCGCCGAAAGCGAATCCTATTATAATGTAATAATACTCCATATATTCTATTGATTCAAAACCTTCTTATAAATATCAAGCTGAAGACGACATTTGTCTGAGTTGGCACTTCTTATATTATATGATTTTACTGAAATTTCTTCAGAAAAAGCTCTGTTTCTAAAAAAAGTTCCTATTGCACCTGCACACATAACGGGATCACCTGATTGAAAATAATATACTGTCTCTTTATGTGATCCCAGTTCAGGCATAGCTCCTGCAAATGAGGCAACTGTTGGTGTGCCAACGTGTATAGCTTCATCAAGTGCCATACAGTATGATTCCACGAACGAAGGTATTACCGCGACATTTGTTTTGTGTAAACTCTTTACAATCTCTTCAGCATTAATAGGACCTATCCAGTTTACATTATCTACGATACCTGATTTTGCTATTTTCTTTTTAATCCAGTTATAATATCCATATCCCAATATGCCTTGTCTGCCCGTACTCCCTGCAACATTTAGCTTTACAGAGGGGAACTCTTTTTTCAATATTGTAATTGCATCAATTAAAACATGCAATCCTTTATATGAAACAATAGATGAAAAGGTTGTAAAAACTGAATAAGGTTCACAGTTACTATAATCCCATTTCACAGCATTAATAAATTCATCCCTGAGTAACATCTTTGTTTCAAACAATTCTGCATCTTTATTAATATTCCTGATGTGATTTCTAACCCAAACAGACTGAGTAGTTATAAACGAGAAGTTCTTGATGATTTCTTTTTCAAATTCACCCCACTTTTTAAAATTTGCTTTTTGTCCTATTATTGAGTCTGAAGGTTTTATTATCTCTCTCGGTCCAATTGTTGCTAAAATCTCTTTAAATGTCATCCCCGAGTAGAAATACTTATAAATCTCCGATTTCAGACCTTGAATTTCAAGTATTACTTTTCCTGAAATAATATTTCTTGCTTTAAGCAGTCCCCAGAAAGACTCTGTTCCCCAAATATGAATTATATCAGGTTGTACTTCCTCTGTGATTTTTACAATATCTCTGATAATTGATTTCTTAGGTAATCCTCTTTTATTTAATTTTGATGAAGGAATTACCCATTGTTTAATGGATGAGAAATCTTCTCTAATAGTGCTTTGAACCCCTGCTTGCGTTATATTGAACAGTTCTATCTCTCCCGACTGAACTAATTCTGTTGCCATTGAATGTGACCATGTACCGGTTGCATCTAGCTTTCTTTCAGTGAAATACACCGAACCCATCCAAAGCACCTTCATTCTCCTATCCATTACTATTCAGAGCTTTATATAAAATGCATAAATATTTACTTTATATTTTTCAACACATGGCCCATTTTCTTCTTCTTTGTTTCCATATAAAAATGATTGTACTTATTTGGAGTAATTTCCAAAGGCACATTTTTAACTACAGTTAGCCCGTAAGACTCAAGTCCTATTCTCTTTTTAGGATTGTTAGTCATTAATCTCATATTCTTTACATCAAGACTCCTGAGTATCTGAGCACCAACACCATAATCTCTTTCATCTGCCTGATATCCAAGATGCAAATTGGCATCAACAGTATCATAGCCCTGCTCCTGAAGTTTATACGCTTTAGCCTTTGCCATCAATCCAATTCCACGACCTTCCTGGTTAAGGTATACCAATACACCTTTACCCTCTTTTTCAATAAGTTGCAATGCTTTATGCAGCTGTTCGCCACATTCACACCTCATAGATCCAAAAATATCACCTGTCATACAAGATGAGTGCACTCTTACAAGAATTGAATCATTTGCCTCCCATTCACCCTTTATTAGTGCCACGTGCTCTTGTCCTGTAGCCGTTTGAAGAAAAGGTATCATATTAAACTCACCATACTCTGTTGGTAGTTTAACCGCCTCACCACGTTCAATCAGTGACTCAGTTTTAAGACGATATTTAATAAGGTCAGCTACAGAAACAATCTTTAGGTCAAACTTTTTAGCTAACTTCATTAGTTCCGGCAGACGAGCCATTGAACCATCCTCATTTTTTATTTCAGCTAGTGCACCTGCAGGATATAAACCTGCCAAACGTGCAAAATCAATAGTTGCTTCAGTATGACCTGCACGACGTAATACACCTTTGGATTGTGCTCTTAAAGGAAAAATATGACCCGGACGACCAAAATCTTCAGGAGCAGTCTCATCTCGTGTGAGAGCCATGATGGTTTGAGCTCTGTCGTGAGCAGAAATACCTGTTGTACAACCATGTGTCAGGAGGTCTATTGAAACGGTAAACGGTGTTGCATGAACCGAAGTGTTTTGTGTAACCATCATTGGAAGTTCCAGTTCTTCTGCTCTCTCCTTAGTGATTGGGGCACAGATCAACCCCCTTGCATAAGTCTCCAGGAAATTCACTTTTTCCGGAGTAATGCATTCAGCGGCAATAATTAAATCGCCTTCATTCTCTCTATCTTCATCGTCAACCACAATTATGAAATTACCTTTTCGGATTTCTTCTATGGCTTCCCCAATGTCATCTAATTTTATCTCTTCTTGCATATCAATTTACATTTATGCTGTTGCTAACATTATTAACTCACTGTTCAACCGCATTATTGTTTTCAAATCTTTTTTTATTCTCAACTCAAATGGCACAGACAGGAGTCTAAAAATAATTCCTACCGGAAAAAAGTACATACATGTCTTAGCAAATGTTGTGCCTGTTTTAAAAACACGAACATTGTTTATCAATACAGGGTACTCTTCTGCTTTAGACAAAACATCCGGCTTTATCGAATTCGAAACTTTATTAAGTATTATCTCTAATTTCGTTTTAATTGAAAAATATTCTTTATCACAAGTTATATCTGTCCAGTATTTCCTGTATGATAATGTTGTCTTATCTTCCAGGAATAAGTTTATGTCTTCAGAAAGCTCCCTCAATGATAATGCAATCTCATTATACTGAGGTTGTTCTATTATAACACTTTTGAGGGGATATTTTCTCTTTTCACGTATAAAAAAGAATCTTTTAAAGAAGTTGGAATAAGTATCCAAGTTCAATATTACAGAGTCATTCATTGCTTTATATGTAAGGAAAACTCCTACCGGAAGAAGCAGTAGTGAGCTGAACCACATTCCAAACCAATGTGCCCAAACTCCGTCACGTGTCATTTTATACCCCACATTATCCAAAATATAATAAATTATGAACAGGATAACTGATATAACAATCGGAGTTCCTAAACCTCCTTTTCTAACAATCGACCCTAGTGGAGCACCTATAAAAAAGAATATAAGACAAGTAAATGGCATTGTGAATTTTCTGTGCCATTCTACCCAGTGCCTGTTTATTGTTTTCTGTGTTGTTGTTTTATTTAACGACCTGAATAAAAACTCATTACTATTGTTTTCAGCTTTCATTGATGCATTTTGCAGTATACTTGATTGCTCCTCCAGTTTTTTCGATACAAGTAGTGTGTCAGGAGAAGGAACCATTATATCAGAATTAACATTTGATCTGATTATAGAATCTTTTTTTTCGTTAGGATAGCTGTTTCTAAAAGTGAGATAGGAATAATTTTTCATCATAGTCCTGTCAACAATATTCACACTATCCATTAAATGCTCCATCGAATCAATTGAAACTGTCAGCTCAGATAAGTTTTTAGATACGTAATTACTTGTAGAACTTCCTTCAATAACCTCTTCACCCATTCGAGAAAAATTTGCATCATAGGGAATAAGCATTGTTTTTTTAGTAAAATTCTCTCTTGAGTATGGCACAAAATCCTGATCGTATCTGGAACTTGCTCCCTGATTGGAATTCTGAAACTGCTGTCCGCTGTACATAGTAAAGATCAACATCGTCTTGTCTTCCGACATTCCCATTTCTGCTGAATCACAAACTATTACCCTCATGTTGTTAAACCCGCTGGCAATATCATAGATCATTACATCGTGCAACACGCCTGTTTTCTGATCTTTTCTCTCTACATAAAGATTATATCCATCAATCTCTTTGTAAAAAACCTGTTCAGGTATATCGAGCTCAGGAGATGCCTGTCTGATAGAAATTAAAAGTGAGTAAAACTTTGTCTGTATAATTGGTAAAGAATTATTCTGGAAGAAAAAAGCACCAATGCTAATAAAAAAAACAAGTACTATAAGCGGCTTCATTGTTTTTAGCAAAGGAATTCCTGCTGATTTTATAGCAAGAAGTTCAAGGTTTTCGCCCAAGTTACCGAAAACCATCAAAGACGCCAGCAAAATTGATAATGGGAGAGCCAACGGAATGAGATTGAGTGCTGCATAGAAGAACATCTCTCCAATAACATCAAGGCCCAAGCCTTTACCAACCATATCCTCAACATGTTTCCATAAAAATTGCATTAATACCAAAAACAGGCATATTACAAATGTCATCAGGAATATCGGGATGAAAGTCTTTAAAATATAACTGTATAACCTTTTTATATGGAAATCTTTTCTCATTGATAAGACAAAATGAGGCTCATTTAACTATTTGGCAAAGATAATAAAAACGGATGGAATTCTATACACCAAGCCTTCTCTTCATTTCTTCAATTTGTGATTCCCACAAGGTAATGGCATCTCCTTTTTCATCAGGTTCGGCAAAATCAGTTATTTCAAGAGTCATATCACCAGACAAATCAAGTTTCCTAAGCCTAAACTCAAAATAAACATCTTCTTCATCGTCAGTCCATCTGTATCTGATACACGATTGTGGCCTACTTTGAATTATTTCTGCCTGACTTTGGCTTTTCCCCCATGTAAAAGTGTAAATAGATTCGGTTTCATCCATTGTAACATCTTCGGCAAACCATTCAGAAAGACCATCGATTTGGCTAATCATACGCCATAAGCTACTCTGGGTGGCGTTTCCCATGAGAAACTCGATATGGAATTTTTCTTGTAACATGAATCTTTTAAATATTGAGACACAATATACAACATTTTTCTCTTTTTTATCAATAATGAATGAATATTAATACTGTTGTTTATACAAGAACATAAAAAAAGGTGAATCGTTTTGTGATCCACCCTTACTTTTATGAGATTTATTTAATTATCTAATCGCTCAAATTTCTTTGCCATTATCATGATTTGGAAGGTATTCCACGAATGCTTCTATAGCTTCATAAGAGGCGAGACCTAATTTCCAGTATAAATCAGCTGTGGCCCGGTTGCGATCTTCTGAACGCTGCCAAAACAACCTCTCATCATCACCAAGAAACGGAGCTCCTTCCATTTGTGACTGGTGCTGCAGTATTGCATTCCTTTTCTGACGAAGTTCCTCCGGTGATAGCGGTACAGCCATTTCAATATGGTCTATCTCCCACTCCATCCATGCTCCGCGATACATCCAAACCCTGCAGTCTTTATACCAATCTTCTTCCTTAAGTATATCTATTGCTGCGAGTATTCCATCAAGACAAACCTTATGTGTTCCATGCGGATCTGCAAGGTCTCCTGCAACATATATCTGGTGTGGTTTGATAGTTTCTATAAAGTCTTTGATGATATAAACATCATTTTCTGAAATAGGATTTTTTTTAACTGTTCCCGTTTCGTAGAATGGTAAATCCAGAAAGTGTACGTTCTCCTCAGGGAGACCTACATATCTGTCTGCCGAGCGTGCCTCTTCTCTACGTATTCTGGATTTTATAAACAGTATATCAGCTGTATCTATATCATCTTTTTTCTTATCATGCATCAGAAATTTACGTATTTCATCATATTTCTCCTTTATCTTGTTATTATCCGGATCAAATTTCTTACGTAAACTTTTTAATACTGAAATATAACGTATCACCTCTTCATCTCCAACAGCTATATTGCCTGATGTCTGATATGCCACGTGCACTTCATGCCCCTGATTAACAAGTCTCTGAAATGTTCCACCCATAGAAATAACATCGTCATCGGGATGTGGACTAAATATTATTACTTTCTTAGGATAGGGTTTAGCTCTTTCAGGTCGGTATGTATCATCTGCATCAGGTTTTCCTCCCGGCCAGCCTGTAATCGTATGCTGCAAATCATTGAAGATCTTTATATTAACATTATATGCAGATCCGTATAGGGTAATAAGTTCGCTCAAACCATTGTCGTTGTAGTCTTTATTTGTCAACTTCAGAATCGGTTTATCCACAACTCCGCAAAGCCACACTATTGCTCTGCGGATCAATTTACTATCCCATTCACAATTAGTTACCAGCCAAGGGCGGCTAATACGAGTAAGTTCAGAAGCAGCAGCCAAATCCACATATACAACTGCCTCTGTATGTGTCTGTAAAACGGAACCCGGAATCAAATCGGTGACAGGACCTTCAACAATATCTTTTATACTTTCTGATTTCTGCTCACCCCATGCAACTAATGCAATTTTTTTAGCTGCCAAAATATCGTAAAGCCCCATTGTAATTGCACTTACAGGTACTTTATCCAGTGAACCAAAATTACGGGATATATCAGATCTTGAATCACCGTCGAGCATTACCAATCTAGTTTGTGAATGAAGGCTGCTACCCGGCATATTAAAACCGACGTTACCTTTAGTCCCTAATCCCAAAAGAAGGTAATCCAATCCACCTCTCTCTTTAAGATCATTCTCAAATGCTTCACAGTTTTCTGCTATCAGATCTTTTTCAACTGTGGCATCCGGAGAAAAAATATTCTTCGGATCTATATCTATTCGATCTAAAAACAAATCTTTCAACATCTGCAAATTACTATAAGAGAAATCCATTACAGGATAAAACTCATAAGTATTGAAAATTATAACATTCTTAAAACTCAGGCCATCCTCTTTGTGCAATCTTACCAATTCATCATAAACAGGTGCGGGAGATGAACCTCCGCTGATTCCAAGCACAAAAGGTTTCCCATTTTTTGCCTTATTTGTAATTTCTTTTGCGATATCATTAGCGATCTTTTTAGCAGCTTTTTTAGACTCTTCAAAGATAGCTACCGGTAGCTTTTCAAAGCGCGACAGGTTATATTCCTCGAAATCATTTTCCGGTCTGTAATACTTTTTGGAAACACGTTCAAGTGTGATTTGTGAACTAAGATCTAATCTCATAATAATTTTTGAATTTAAAATGATAACATTACATTAAACAACTTGTTCCTTTTTGCTATCTATATTCTTGGTAACTCTGCCGTAAATATAAAGTGCAACTGCAGAAATCATTCCTATACCTACAAAAACGTACCATATAAAATGTGCATTTTCAGTAGCTGCTGCATAGCTCAGGGTATCAAGTACACCCGACTCATTTGTAAACAAACGTGGATCAGGACAAAATTTATCAAGCAGGAAACCTGATAATCCAAATGCAAAAAGGTATGAAAAGAAGGAGTGAAGATGGCTGAATCCTAAGTATAAGCCCTCTTCTCCTTTTGGTGCCTGAAGAGAAAAATACTCCAGGTATCGTGGAGAAATAAAGCACTCGGCAATAGCTTGAAATGCAATTCCTACTATCATCATAAATGCCACAGGATGTAATCCCAGAATATAACTTTCGCCTACCTGGGTACCCATTGACATTATAAGTGCCGAAAAAGGAATAATCAACATGCCAATCATCATTGATCTTATCGCACTTTTTTTCTTCATCAACGAAGTTACAAAATTTACCGATATGAAAACCACCAACGGGTTAACATTTGCATACCAACCAGGCGATGCATCTTCTCCTATTAATCTTATTACATACTTTGGCATTGTTGCATACATTTGGCTCTGAATCATCCAAAAACCGCTGACGATAATTATAAGTATCAACAAACGCCCATTGAGCATAACTTTCATGAAAGAGCGCCCAACTTCGGCAAAACTCTTTCCCTTACCTTCTGTTTTGGCAGATTTATAAAAAAAGTAAACTGCAACCAGCGCCAGCAGTGTCATAGCAGCAGAGAAGTAGTTAAGGTAAACGAGACCCTGGTCCCCCATACTTCTTCTAAGAGGATCAACTACCGTCTTGCCTGTGAAGGCGCCAATATTCACCATCATGTAGAATATTGAATACCCACGAGCTCTGTTTTCAGGAGTTGTTTCTCTTGCTACTGTTCCGGAGATTACCGATTTTATAAAAGCGCCACCTATAACAACAAGAATAAGGGGTGCAATAATCGACCATCTTAAATAGCTTTCGTTGATACCGGTATATGTGGTAGTCATACCATATTCAACCAACCCGGCATTCTCAAGCATCGTAGGAAGTATCCCTAAACCTGCATATCCTATTGTCAAAAAAGTAAACGCAAAAATTATAGCTGACCTGAAACCAATTTTATCTGCAAAAGCTCCTGCGAACACAGGTAGCAAGTAGAGTGATGCAGAAAATATTCCGGCAATCAAACCGGCTTCAATATCACTGAAGCCCCATACATTAGACAAGTAAAGAGTTATAACTATAAATACAGCATAATATGCCAGTCGCTCCAGGAGTTCAACGAAGTTTGCTACCCAGAAAGGCTTAGAAAATTTTGCCATCAAAAGAAAATTAAAAGTTAATTTATGAATGTTTTTAATTAAGTAGACAAAGATAAATAAAATCTTTTAATAGGAATACACTTTTTTAATTAAGGTCAACTACAGTTATACCTGCACCTCCAAATTGCACATGTTCGTCATGAAAATGTGCTACTCCGTTGACGGTTCCCAAATAATCCCTAATTATCTGACGCAATGCACCTGTACCTGTTCCGTGCAGTATACGCACTCTTGAAATTCCTAATTGCAAGGCATCGTCAATAAAATATATTACTGCCTGCAATGCTTCATCACCTCTAAGACCTCTTACATCAATATCTTGCTTGAAGTTAAGTCGCCTCTCATGAAGTATATCCCGGGTATTTGATGCTTTTATCTCTTTTTTCACCTGATTATTACTAACTTTCTCAAGCTTATCAAGGTCAATAGTAGATTTTATCATTCCGAAAGCAACAGTAGCTTTTTTGCCAGAAATATCCATTATTTCACCTGTTGATGTCTGTCCTTTAAGTCGTACAACATCCCGAGGCTTCAATTTGTCAGGTTTTTTTAATTCAGCTACTGATGGTTTTGCTGTTTTACGTTTTTGTTTTTTATTGAGACTCTTTTCCTTTTTTCCCGTATCACCAAAAGCTCGTAAATTTCCTTCATCCCTTAGTTCGGTAGTTCCAACCTTTTCTCTAAAACTGTTCAACTCCTTGCGAATCTGCCTGGTTTTCTCTTTATCAGCCTCGGCCTCTTTTATTTCGCGAATGGTATTTTCGATACGTGCATTACTTTCAGCTAGCAACTGTTCAGCCTGCTGTTTTGCTTGTGCAAGAATCTCTTTCTTCTGTCTGTTTATATCCTCCAGACTGCTTTCATACTTAGACGACAGCTCCTCAAGTCGTTTTTTTTCACGACGTATCTCATCACGTTTGCGCTCCCAGTATCTTTTGTCTCTTGAAATATCCTGAAGGTATTTATCCATATTGATATAATCGCTGCCAACAATCTCAGATGCTTCTGCAATTACATCTTCAGGCAGACCGATATTGCGTGCAATCTCCACGGCAAATGAACTTCCCGGGTTACCAATCGATAGGCGGAACAGAGGTTTCATTTCATGACGATCATACAGCATCGCACCATTTACAACTCCTGCATGCTCATTGGCAAAATGCTTAAGATTCTGATAGTGAGTGGTGATTACGCCAAAAGATTTCTTACGGTTAAACCTGTCAAGAAGTGCTTCAGCAATAGCTGCACCAATTTGAGGCTCCGTACCACTTCCAAATTCATCAATCAGCAATAGCGATTTCTCATTGCACCGTTTTTCAAAGTATTTCATATTCATCAGGTGCGAGCTGTATGTAGACAAATCATTTTCAATAGACTGCTCATCACCAATATCTATAAAAATATCTTCGAAAATCCCTACCCTTGAGTTCTCTTTAAGTGGAATTAATAGTCCGCACTGCACCATATACTGGAGTATGCCTACTGTCTTAAGACATACCGACTTACCTCCGGCATTCGGTCCTGAAATAACCAATATCCTGATTTCTCCTTCAAGAGTGATGTCCAGAGGAACAATCTTTCTGTTTTGCTTCTTCAGAGCCAGTTCAAGAAGCGGATGCACAGCATGTATCCAGTCTATTTTCTGTACATTCTCAATTGATGGCATAATCCCGCCAATATATAGTGAAAAAGATGCCTTTGCCTGAATAAAATCTATCTTAGCTAAAAACTCATACGACTCCAACAGATCAGGCAAATATGGTCTGAGGTAATTAGTAAATTCAGTAAGTATTTTAATTATTTCCCTTCTTTCCTCGCTTTCAAGATCCCTGATACGGTTATTTGCCTCAACAACTTCCGATGGTTCAATAAAAACTGTCTTTCCTGATGCCGATTCGTCATGAACAATACCTTTTATCTTCCTTTTATGAGACGGATTTACAGGTATAACCAGACGCCCGTCACGCATACTTGGCGATACATCTTTATCAACATATCCTTCAGCCTGAGCTTTCCGCATAATAGAATTCAGACTTTTGGATATTCCGTTCATGGTATTTATCAGCTCTCTTCTTATTTCGGATAAACGTGGTGATGCATGATCTTTTATCTGACCAAAACCATCCAGAATATGATCTATCCTTTTTGTAATTTCGGGATAAGTAACTACTCCCTCGGTCAATGCCAGCAAGTGAGGATACTTAGGCTCCTTATCTTCATCGCGATGTAAAAAAGAGACTATACCGTTGATTGTATGCAATGAACGCCGCAGTTCAAACAAAGCACTCTGCTCAACCCATGAACCTTCAACCCTGATTCTTCGTAAAACGGGACGCATATCAAAAAAACTGTCAAAAGGAAAATTGTCCTCTTCCTCTTTAATTTTTACAAACTCCTCTGTCTGCAACAGCTTTTCCAATATCTCATCAAAATCAGATGAAAATCGCATCTCTTCCACCTTCTCTTTGCCAAGGGGACTAAAACAACGATCAGTAATCAGCTGACGAACCTTCTGAAAGTCTATTTTTTGTTCGAAATTATCGGGATAAATCACATTTTTAATAACTAATACAGTTTCAAGCTTTTTCTAAATGTGCAAAATTACAATATAAAACTGAAAAACAAAGATTCGGTTTAGTCTGACTTATCCGACATAGCCTGTTTTATGTTTCTTTGGGAGTGAATCACTCGCTTTCCGCATATCATCCGTATATTATCCGCTTATTACCGGCTTATTACCGGCTTATATCAACTATGTAGTTTTATATACCGATGATAAACTAAATATAAGCAAAAGATAAAGATTATTAGACTAAACTTCAGTTTATCTATTGATGATTCCTGTACGAATAAATGTAAATTAGACCTTAAAAAAAAGAGTTTTAAAAAAAACTAATAAACTAAGTTGCATTTTGATTTGGCAAAATTAAAAAGTTGTACTACTTTTGCACTTCAAATTTGGCGAGATAGCTCAGTTGGTTAGAGCGCATGATTCATAATCATGAGGTCCCGGGATCATGCCCCGGTCTCGCTACAATAAAAAAGATCCCATTGTAGTGGGATCTTTTTTATTGTAGGGCTTTGTTTTCAATCTTTTACACAGCGGACAGAGCCTCCATATTCTTTGGATGCTGTTTGATAACCTCCAGTTGATGAATTTGCCTGCATCCAGGCAGCTATCATATCAGTTTCGGTAGCCTGAGTAGATGTCATCCAGTGTCCGTTTATTCTTAGATTATAAAAACCGGCAGGCACTGAAGATATTGGTTGTCGACTTCCACCTCCTCTGGCAGAAAATCCATATTCATTTGTTACGCCAATACTTTCATTCCAAAAGTCAGTACCTGTTTCTTTAAGTTTTGAAGCAGCATTAGCACCAACAAAAGTTGTTAATTGAACCCACTCAGCTTCACTTGGCAGATGCCATCCATCAGGACAAACACCTTGAACACCACTTGGATTTGAACTACTGCTTGTAGCACCAGCCATTGCAGCCGGCCAGTTGTAAAGTACTCCATAATTTACGAAATTTTCTGATGCAGCAGCAAGTGATTCAGGAGTACGATCATAACCATAAATATAATACCTAGGTTCTGTAACAGACCCATCAGTTACCAGGTTTAACCTTTCTGGTTCATCAGGGAAACCCGGGAAATATCTCAGGTTTTCTGCCATCCAGGTTTGTGATCCTATTCTGACTGTGGAATAAATCTGATCATCTCGCTCATCCATAAGAACACCATAGACAATATCGCTAAAGGCTAAAGCAGGATCTAATTCACTGTTGAATCTGGCAAAAAAGTGATAAGCTTTGCCAATATCTGTAGTTGTTGTTCTGGCTGGCTTAGGAACAGTTGTAACATATTCTTGACCTGTTCCATAACGAACTCTCAGGTTAATCGCAGGCCAGATATATCCTGCCACTTGAGAGGGCGGATACCAGCCCCATAATTGTATAACATCTCCGTCTAACAAATCACCACTGTATGGGAAAGGCAGAACATTTGAGAATGTAGTTCCGTTTACAAATGTACCGGATATAAGATCATATTTTGCTCCTACTTCAGGATCTGCATTTTGATGAGCAAAAATGGGAGTTTCAGAAAAAAGCTCGACTCCTGTAATTCCTTCCAAATCGGTTGTTCCTGTATTCTCAAGATAAATTTTAAATAGAGAACCAACATGCTGAAAACTAACTGAAATGTCAGGACTATTTTTATCTATGTTCATTTCGGAAAATCTGATTAATACGTTCTCTCTACCTTGTAATTGTAAAAAAAGCCCGCTCCATGGATCTGTTGATAAGACAACATAACTCTCTTCGCCATCAATAGCTGAAAAAGTAACGCCACCATACATTCCGTATAGATTAAAAGTTTCAGATTCTCCATTAATAATTTCTTCAGGAACAATAACTTCAAATGCAGCAGTCCTGCCATTATTAGTAATTGCTCCAATAGTAACAGTTTGCTGAATTTTATTTATACCATCATCAAAAACAAGAAGTATCTGGTCATTTTCTTCCCATCTGAGATTAACATCAAGTTCATTTGGAACAAATGCCATTCTGGTCTTTGTGTTTTCACCCGGCATTACAGCATTTACAGATATAGTTTTACCTGCAATTTCTTTAGTTGGTTGTTCAACTGTAACTATATTTTCAGTACATCCGGCAACTAACAGTATCAGACCTGCAAATAAATTAATTATTACTTTTTTCATAACACTTTTTTTTAGTTTTTAATACGTAATTACCAGACTTCTCCCGGAGTAGTGGGACCAGATCCTGTCTGAAGAATATTCTGCTCTAACTTAATGTCAATCACCTCAATCATTGGGGCTTCATAGAAAGCAAGCACTTTTGATACTTTTGAATTTGTTTTCATGTCATTTCTACTTTTATAGATATTTTAATCACCTTAACGTTGTATTTTTATTAAACATTTATTATAGAAATATGTTTACCTTGACTGATGATTTTTCGCACATATCTCAAACATTTCTCTAAATTTTAACATTAAACTTCAATGGTATGTTTTACAGTAATAAATGACACTTATAACAGGTTGCTGATTGTAATATTTAATTTATAATTTTAATATCTATGACTCAATTTTACAAATTGATGTTCTTAATAATTATTACAATTTTAAGTGATTTTACTACTAATAAGCCGATCCACAATATTAACATAATTTGATTCAACCTGGATGCATACTCAAAATTATCTATCTATTATGAAAATGTATTTAAAATTGTTATTTAGAATGAATAGATAAAAAAAATATTATTTTTGCTAAATGAACAATTTGCTTTTTTATAATATAGCAGGACATGAGATCATAATAGAAACTCCCGAACCGGAAGTAACATTAAAACTGTTACCAACTTTTGACCCATTCAGGGAGTTAAACTCAAATTATGATAATATTCTCTTTCGTTTCAGGGGAAGGAGTATTATTTCGATTCCGAAAACAGAGCCGTCAGAACAATTATTTATGGAGGACATTACCTTCAATGTTTATCAAGAAAATGATTCTGTTACCGTAAAAATGAAAATGAGAGATACTGACCATTATTTTAGAATATCTGCTGAAAGAGAAACGGTAATCACTGACTTAACACTTACACACGAATATGAGAGTCATTTTCTCGCCTACTTCATCCGTGCTGCATTTGGTGTGTTATCTGCTTACAAAAAGACTTTAAAGATTCATGGTTCAGTTATTGAAAAAAATGGGAAAGCATTGGTTTTTCTGGGCAAAAGTGGTACCGGAAAAAGTACACATAGCAGGCTCTGGCAACAATTTGTGCCAGGCTGCACTTTATTAAATGATGATGAACCATTGATTCGTGTTATGGACAACGGCATTGTTAGGGTTTTTGGAGCACCATGGAGCGGTAGCACACCGTGTTATAGGAATGATTCTGCAGAAGTTTCTGCTTTCGTGCATCTCTATCAAAGTACTGAAAACAAACTTACTAAAATCACAGGTCTTAAGGCATTTACATCACTTTTTCAATCCTGTTCGGTTATGCGTTCCAGCACAAAAAACCGAGATCAGATAATATCAATAGTAAATGATATTCTGGACAGAATACCTGTTTATCGACTAGAAAACAGGCCTGATAGAGAAGCTGTAAGTCTTACGGAAACATTAATAGGTTGAGTTATTTTATAAACAACAAGAAAAAAATATATGAAACTGAAAGATAATTTAGCTATGCGCAAGATTGGAGATGAATATATAATGGTATCAGAAAGTGGATCAACTCTTGACTACACACGAGTAATAAGTCTGAATGACTCCGCTGCATACCTGATTCAGAAAGTTGTTGGGGAGCCATTCTCGAAAGAAGATTTAGTGAGTATGATTATAGAAAAGTATGATATCGATAAACAAACAGCAGAAACAGATGTACAAAAGTTGTTAGATAAACTGCTGAAAGCAGAGTTAATAGATGAATAAAACCAAAGCAACATTTCAATTTCTCAGGTTTACATCCAAAGGTTTCAGATCAGGAATTGGTCTGATTTCTTTCATTGGTTTAGCTGAAGTGGCTCTTTCACTTGCTTTTGTATGGTTTTCGAAAACAATTATTGATGTTGCAACAGGTGAAAATAAGGGAAACTTACTATACTATTCAATCCTTCTAGTTACAATTGTTGTACTTCAAATTCTACTACGCCTTTGGGATATCAGACTTAGCAGAATGACAGAAGTACGTATGGGCAACTATATAAGATACAATGTTTTCTCGCGTCTGCTTTATACAAGATGGCAAGAATTATCTTCTATGCATAGTGGTGATATGCTGACACGTATTATAAAAGATACCGACGATGTTGTTAATGTGATGGTGACTGCTATACCACTAACAGTTGCTGCATTTATACAGTTTATTGGTGCCTTGATTATTTTATTTATTCTTGATCCAATTCTAGCTTTGATTCTTGGTGTTGGCATGCCGGTTCTCGCACTTTTCGGAAAATTATACTATACAAGAATGCGTAAATATACAGTTGAAGTGAAAGAAAGCGAGAGTTTGATTACTTCGATGATGGAAGAGAGTCTTTTGAACCAGATTGTTATTCGTACTTTTGAAAGACAGGATAATGAGTTGAACCGACTAGAAAAACTGCAATCCAAACTGCATAAAAGTGTTCATAAAAGAACTAATGTTTCTGTTATAGCCAACATGATGATGGGATTTACTTTTAATGGCGGGTATATAACAGCTTTTATATGGAGTGCTTATGGTTTGGCAAAAAAAACAATAACATTTGGAACTGTAACAGCATACCTGCAATTAGTTAACAGGATCCAGAGACCTATTTTCGACTTAATCCGTCTTTTACCATCGATCGTTTCAGCTAAAACAGCAATAGATAGGTTAATATATCTTACAGAGTTTAAATTAGAGGATATAAAAGAAAAAAAAGTTCTTACCGGAAATGTAACGCTGAGAATTGAAAATATAACTTTTGCATATTCTAAGGACGTAAAACCTGTATTAACTGATTTTTCAATGGTTGTTGAACCCGGAACAATGGTTGCTGTTATGGGAGAAACAGGTGTAGGAAAAACTACACTGTTAAGGTTATTACTTGCACTTGTAAAACCTGATTCTGGTAAAATTACAATAGAAAATGAAATGGAATCAGTGGCAATATCAGAGCGCACTCGCTCAAATTTTGTATACGTACCTCAGGGTAATTCACTTTTTAGCGGCACCATCAGAGAAAACCTGCTTCTGGGGGATCTAAATGCTGATGATAATGAACTAAGAAGAGTATTGAAAATAGCATCAGCAGAATTTGTATTTGACCTACCTGAAGGATTAGATACTATTCTGGGAGAGAACGGATCCGGATTATCTGAAGGACAGGCACAAAGGGTTGCAATTGCACGTTCTCTTTTACGTCCAGGAAAAGTTCTATTGCTAGATGAAGCAACTTCAGCACTTGACTCAGAAACAGAGCAAACTTTCTTAAGAAACTTAAAGAGTGAAATTGATAATCGTACTATATTGTTCATTACACATCAGTCACAAGTTGCTTCATTTTGTGATCATACATATTATTTAACGTCATGACCATTTTTCTCCTGGTCCTCTAAATACCATTGATACAACCTGTTAATCCCTTCCTCAAGTCTCACCTGGTGATGCCATCCCAATGAAGCCAGTTTAGAGGTATCAGTAAGTTTTCGCATTGTTCCATCAGGTTGCTGTGAGTTGAACTTAATTCTACCTTTATAGCCAATTACTTCTGCAATCAGTTGAGCTAGATTCTTTATACTTATTTCTTCACCAGTACCAATATTTATATGACAGTTACGTATTTCCTTTTTACCTTGAGCCATATCATGAAAATTAATTTTATTCATAACAAACAGACAGGCGTCAGCCATATCCTCGCTCCAAAGAAAATCTCTTAATGGCTTACCAGTTCCCCAAAGTTCAAGATGTGTAGAATAAATTCCATATTTATTGAAAGTATTTATTGAATTTTCTAATGTACTTTTACCATCTAAATCATCAAAAATTCTTCTGGTAAGATCTCTTTTGATTCCACTCCAGTTGTTTTCTTGCAAACATTTAGCAAGGTGAATCTTACGAATCATTGCAGGAATCACATGACTTTCTTCAAGGTCGAAATTATCATTTGGACCATACAAATTGGTTGGCATAACTGCTACGAAGTTGGTGCCGTATTGAATATTAAAACTTTCGCACATCTTCAACCCTGCTATTTTTGCTATAGCATAAGGCTCATTTGTATATTCTAACGGAGATGTAAGTAGATATTCTTCATTTATTGGCTGAGGACAATCTTTTGGATAAATGCAAGTACTTCCCAAGAACAGTAGCTTTTTAACTTTGTGACGATAGCTCTCAATGATAATATTATTCTGCATTTGTAAATTTCTGTAAATGAAATCTGCACGGTAAGTGTTGTTGGCTATAATCCCTCCCACGTATGCTGCTGCAAATATTACATACCTAGGTTGTTCCAGATCAAAAAACTCTTTAACAGAAATACTATCCATCAAATCCAATTCACTATGAGTTCTGCCTACCAGATTGGTATATCCTTTCGACTGAAGTCTCTTCCAAATTGCCGAACCTACTAGTCCTTTATGACCGGCTACATAGATCTTACTATTCTCATTCATAGCATGTTGTACTTCACGTACTGATTAGTGATAATTAATTATCATTGTTATTTTTTCCCTTTCAACCCTACCCTGCATTTTTATATGCATTTTTACCTAAAACAGTCATATATATTATCCTTATATCCCATATAAAACTCCAATTTTCTAAATACTCCATGTCAAACTCAACTCTCTTCTGCATCTTCCACAGCTCGTCTGTTAATCCTCTGTAACCGTTTACCTGAGCCCATCCTGTAATACCCGGCTTAACAAAATGCCGAACTTTATAATGTTCTATTAGTGCTGAATATTGCTCAGTATGCTTTAGCATATGAGGACGGGGACCAACTACTGACATATTTCCTAACAATACATTAATAAACTGAGGTAGTTCATCAATATTTGTTTTTCGCAGGAAATTGCCAATTGAAGTTATTCTTGCATCATTAACCTGTGCCTGTTTACTATCTGCGTCACTATTCACTGTCATAGTTCTGAACTTATAACATTTGAATGTTTTATTATTAATACCAGTTCGCTGTTGAACAAAAAACACCGGTCCTCTGGAATTTAATTTTATAAGTATACTAATAATCGGAAACAACCAGCTGAATATAAACACAATAACACCCAGTGAAAATAAAATATCAAATAATCTCTTTTCAATTCGAAAGGTCAGGTTATCCAAAGGGATCTCTTGAGGATTAAACATCTCGAAAAAGCGTGATGATTCTTTACGTTTAAAGACATGTTTATTCCAGTAACCGTTTGTTAGTACATATCTCAAACGTAATCCTGTCTCGTTACATATTGAAAGTAACTCTTTAGTATTTTCCTTTGTGAAATATTTGGGATTTGTCACTAGAATCATATTAATCCTGTATTTATCAGAGAATTGTCGCAAATCACTCAACTTACCTATAGATTTCTTTTTTGATTTCTTTTCTTGTATCATTTGCTCATTGTCAGATTTTTCTGTATCCGAAATGAATCCTACAAAATTATATCCTAAAGAAGGATTATTTTGTATCAATTTACCCAAAACACGGCTGGGATTATCCAATCCAAGGATCGCTACTCTAAAATGAGCATATCCATTTTTAAATCTGAATTGTTGAGTTTTGTATATAAAGTAAAATACAACTACTTTAATAATATAAAAGATCGCAGTATATTCTAATAGAAAACCTTTATAATAACCATCTGGTAAAAATACTTCTGCAAGTACAAACAAAGCCAACAACAGTACTAGAAAACGTATCGTGGTTATTCTTAGTCTGTCACTAAATTTATCCGTAAAAAAATAGTTCCTTTTGGAGTATAAAGTATAAGCGATTATTTCTGATATGTTGGCATGTAAAAAGTAAGTATTTCGTAATGTCAGATCCAAATAATCACGCATTGGACTGAAATAAAATACTGTAAATACTGCTATATTTAAAAGAAGCAAATCGAAGAAAAGATAGAATACTTTTACTCCTGAATTGTCCGGTTCCATATCAAATTTTATTTAAACAGTTATATAAATATCAATTCACTGAAGAACTTGAAGGTATTTCAGTTGATTCCTTCTTTATTGTTACCTTATCTGTCTTTGACGAAATAAATTTCTCCTTAAGTATTTCTATTACGAACAAACTGTTTCCAATAAGATATCTTTTCCACATACGGCGAGGTTCGCTCAACAACCTGTATAACCATTCCAGACCTGAATAAATCATCCATTCAGGAGCTCTTTTAATTGTTCCGGCATAAAAGTCGAATACTGCACCAATGCAACAGATATGCCCTGCTTTTAAATATTGAAAATGCTGATATGACCATTTCTCCTGCTTTGGTGCTGTCATACCTACAAATAAAACATCAGGTTCAACGTTATTAACAGCATCGATCATTGCCTTGCTATCCTCTTCATTAAAAGTCGGTTTAAAAGGTGGTGAATAACTATATACCTGCAAACCGGGATATTCTTTTTTGGCTCTCTCTGTAATAAGCTTGAGATTATGCTCCGTACTACCCAAAAAGAAGCATTTACCATTGATATTGTTTAGTCTTTTCATCTCGTAGTGAAAAAGATCGGCCCCTGCTATTTTTCTTAGTTTTATACCTTTAAGTAAACGCATCGCCAAAACTACACTTATACCGTCAGGAAGCAACATATCACTTGCCTGAAGAGCTTCACGAAAAAAGTTGTCTTTCTTAAGTGTGTTAAAGGAATGAGCATTTAGCGTATTAATCAACTTTTTAGAAGAATCAAGCTCATTTAAGGGACCATTATACAATTCAAATGTACGTAACATATTAGCTCAATTTTAAATGATTAAACTCAATACTATACCACTTATATTTAGTCCTGATCAGGACACCAAGAAAACGTAAATTTGAGCGAAGCAGCACAGTTATGGATTTCCTTAAATCTGATTAATCCAATATTTGGTTCTCCGCCTACACCTGAAGTACCTAAATCAATTATATCATAATCTAGATTTTTATAAAAATCATAGATATCAGAATATAGCAGATCCATTATGCCTAATGATCTGTTTTCCATATCATCACCAACAAAAACTCCCTGTGCAATTTTTACGTGCCCACGATAAAACACACCTGCGCCCATATTTTTCCCATTTATATTTTTAACCAGAAAAAAATCAACTGGAAAAACTGTATTGACTTTAATAATATCACTCAAGCTCATGTGAATTTTTCTGCCCTGCATTTCTCTATTACGGAAAATAATTTCATAAACCTCGTTGATAGACTGTTCATCAGACACTACATGGAATGTCAAGTTGTTATTAATAGCCTTCCTGTAATTCTGTGCAACTGTATTTTTTATCCAGATACCGTCAAATTTTTTCAAATCAATCCAGTTAATTATTTCAGGGGTGGACATTTTATAACCCAACCTGTAAAATGCATTTATGCATTTAGCATTCATATTTGTTTGATAAAGATCTGGCGGAAGAGTTATCGTTATACCTTTAAAGTTGTTATTAATAACAAAAGATTTTAGTTTTAACAGAAAGTTTTCAATCACATCATAAGAAAGATGTTCATGTGAGTAATGAAAACCCGCAAAAGGAGCTGAGAAAGGTGCACAGACTACGTTTTCTTTTATACCGGCTATCAGCCCAATTGAGTTATCATCACGTTTCATTAACCTGATTATCCTATCTGCTTTTCCTTTAACAAGTTCTATAAAAGGCTCTGATATATATGGATTAGAATTATTTGGAAAATATCTTCTGTATATATCCCTTGACACCTCTACTAACATATTTATAACTTTTTAATTTATAACTTTTTGTAAAATTGAAAGTAACCTTTGCTCGAAAATCTCAAGAGTAAAGTTTTCCTCATACTTCATTCTCCCATTTAGACCTAACTCAATGCACAAATCAGGTCTATTAAACAGATATTCGAGCTTGTCAGAAAGCGTTTCTACATCATCGTAATGCTGTAATAAATAGCCGTTATAACCGTCTTCCACCATATCAGGCATTCCACCTTCGTTTGTAGTAATAACAGGTAATCTGTGCTGCATTGCTTCCAGAATCACCAGAGGGAAACAATCACATTTTGATGGCAATACAAATACATCTGCTTGTTCAAAAGTCATTTCTTTTAAATTGCCATATTTCTTTCCCAAATACCTAACCTGCTCTACTAAGCCTTTTTGTTGAACATATTTATTGAACTGATCCTCTGTAATATCTGCTTCTCCACCTACAAAATCACAACGAAAATATAGACCCTTATCCCGTAATTTGGCACAAGCATCAATTAATACAAATACACCTTTTTCCGCTAAAAGATTAGAAAAGAACAAAATATTAAATGGTCTTATTTCCGGAAGAGAAAGCAACTCGGTAGTTGGTTGAAAATCTTTAATACCATTTGGACAATAGAGCACCTTACTTCTTGGAACATAAGCTTCCACATCATAATAAAGATTCTCTGACAGAAGTATTACATACTGTTTTTTAAATACATAACGATAAAGTGATTTATTGAGCCATGTTTTTTTTTCATTAACAATTCCCCTATTGTGTATATGATATAAGATTCTTACTCTGAATAGACGCAACAGAAAAACTAACAACACATCTTTACGAAATCCACTACCGGTAGTTGTAAGAGCAAAATAACAAAGTTCGGGCCTCTTATGAATTAGTTTTCCAAATAGATGAAACCAAATAATTACAAACCGGAAAGTTTTGCTGGTTTTTATTTTGCCAGAATCATCAACTTTCCTGGATAATAACAAATTGATATATCTGCTATGAAATTGATTATTAATTACATTACTATCCTTTATAGCTTTTCCTACTAAAGATGAGCCGTGCACTGGTGGCGGCGTATGTAACAAAAACAGGATATTTTTCTTTCTATCTTTCATAACATTTTCTTATATAAATTGGAATAACTATGTATCATGTTATAAAAAGAGAATTTTTTAAAAACAAATGAATACGCTTCTTCTTGTAGAAATTCACGATTGTATTCGCTGTTATGTATTTTTTCAAAAATTGAATACAATTCTTCGTTATTTTTTAAATGAAATCTTAATGGCCAATTTTCAGGTAGCGTCTCATCAAGTCCCGGAGCAAAGGATGCAATAACAGGAACTTTAGCCAGAGAAGCCTCAACAGATATTAAACCTAACCCTTCGAAATGTGAAGGCATAAATATGTAGTCAAATGCATAAAACATATTCGAAACATCAGGTATAGGATCATACAAAATCATATCATTAATTTTATGTGAAAGCTTTTCCAATTGATCTCTAAAAGTACCATCGCCAATTATATGGAATAAGAATCGGTTAGGATAATTTTTACTTATGAAATTTATTGTTGATATAAGTGTTTCCATTCCCTTATAGTCTTCAAAACGACCACAAAAAGCTATATTGATCTTCTCTTTATCAGTCTTAAATGAATGGGGATTCCTAGAAGGAACTAAGCAGCCGTTATAAATGATTTGTCGATCGTTTGAAACTTGTAATTTATATTTTTTCCTAAGCTGCCCGTATGCTTCCATTGAATATGACGAAACAGCTACAACAATTTCATCTTTATATGCTGATTCAGTAATTTTTCCCATAACATGGTGTGAACGCCACAATTGTGTATTGTGTATTGTACGTACTACATTTGGAATGTATAATTTAAAAAAATTGAGAATACGAATAGTGACAGATAATACAAAGTCAGGTAAGTCGGTATGTGAATGTATTACAAATGGCTTTTCTTTTTGTATAAATCTAATTAACTTTATTGGAGCTAAAAGAAGACTTAAACGCTTAGGTCCATTAAAAAGTGTAATGACACGTACGTTTTTAGAACTTAGTTCTTCTTTTTTAGTTAGTGCATATTTATTGTTGGTAGGATACAGCTCTACTAAATGAAATTCAACCCCATCACCCAAAAGCTCACCACAATATGAAGCAAGGTTGACAGCCACTAATTCTGCTCCACCCAACTGAATAGAAGATATAAGTTGATATATTTTACTCATAAGCAAGTTTCCCCCATTCTTTAAATAAGTTTTCTTTATGGTTATCTATCAAAGATGGCCTATTTGCAAGGCAAACTTCGCTTACCGGCTCTAACTGGTTGTAAAACAACTCTAGCTTGCTTAAGGTGTCTTCTCTATCCAGAGGGTTGAATATCACCCCATTATAAGATGTTATTAAGGAAGAAGCGCCGGCAAACTTAGAGCACAGTACATTTAGCCCAAAAATTAAAGCTTCATTTACAACAGCACCAAAAGTTTCAGATAAGCTTGGTAATACAAAACCGGATGAAGAAATATACCATGCATATAACTCATCGAATTGAAATTTTCCCGGAAACAGAACTCTATCATCAAGTTTTTCTTCAAATACAATTGATTTTAGATTCTCAAACTCTCTGCCTTCACCTACCAGTAAAAACATACAATCATCTCTATCTTTGAGAAAGTGTGATACAGTTTTAATGAAAAGATCGAGTGCTTTTTCAGGTATGAACCTTCCTACAAATAGAAGAACCTTTTTACCGCTCAGGTTATATTTTTTAATGTAAAGTCGTGCTCTGTTTTCTAGAATCTCAGAATTACTCCTTAACCTTTCAGGAAGCTGAAGTATTGGAGAAATTATAACCTGTTCCTGTTCCATGTTAAAATTGATGTAATGGAAGTTTGCAACATCACTTGACATCACTACTAAGAAATCCAGACTCTTTACTGTATGATCACGTGCAAATTTCCGTACTTTTGACTGTACATTTATACAAATCTCCAGACTATCATCAATAAAAGACCCTAGTCTTTGTTTAATTAAACCCAACATTTTCAACAATATAAGATACTGAGTAGTAAATGAGTACTCATAACCTAATATTATATCCGGCTTCACCTTTCTAATTTTTCTATACATGCCAAAACGAAATAATCTACCATTGTATCGAGGACCTGATAATAAGTATGAGGTCTTAAACTTACATTGATCAGTTATTTTATTTTGATCAATATTAAAATTCCACATCTGATCGAAAAGAAATACGACCTCCAGGTCATACATTTCATTTAGAAAGTTAAACTGATCTATTCTGTAAGTAGCTAAAACAGGGTGAAAAATCAACATCTTCTGTTTTTTAGTATTTTTTATCTCCTCCATAATAATATTATATTAATCTTCTTGAGTGGATAAATTTATAAGTTGTCCGGGCTTCTTTTCTTGTGTTTTACTTTTACTCATTAAATACTGTTGTAAACGGACATATCTGATATCAAAAACGCCACGTACCCATACTATCACCTCATTGTCAGTCATATTCCTAAAAGAGTAAGAAAAACATAGACCAATCATCGTCATTATCATAAAATAGTTTAGAGAAACATCACTTATATCCTCAATCCAGGCAAAAAGCCATCTGAAAGAAATATAAATACCCAGTAGTTTGACATAAGTGTTTTTGGATCTGTTCACTGCAAGAAATGAAGCTCTAAAGAAAATAAGCGTATATAATAATACTCCTACTACACCGGTCCAAGTGAATATATTAGCTAATCCGACCTCATTTGCAAGACGTTCATTTCTACCTGTAAGATCGTATGCGTAAACTCCAAATGTAAAAGAATCATTACCTCGTGCAGGAGTTCGGCCCAATAACCAGTAATTATTATCAATTGCAGATTCAAGAACCTCTTCATAAATAAAAGTTCTTGTGTCTGTTCTCATATCCTGTTCAACCATATTACCTCTGTTATCGATGGCTGTTGTAGTAATATCTTTCTTTATATACTCTTTCATATTAAAGACATTAAAAATCCCTGACACACCTAATGAGAAAAACAAAAGAGGCAAAATGAAAAGAGATAGACGCATAATCTCAAATATGTTTGATGGTATCTTATTTCTCAGATAGTAGATTATGACAATCAACAGAGGAACACCAAACTTTATAATGCTACTTCTTGCACCTAAATCTGCTACTAAGACAACAGTTGTTGCTACAAGTAGAAGTATTTTTGACCTAGTTGTTAGTGCAGGAAAAAACAACAATAAGAAAGCAATTGGGATTAGATAAAAACCATAAGCATCAGGTCTTAAAAGTATGATAAACAAAAGGAACAGTGGGAACATATATTTCATATAAAAGAATAATGATGATTGAACAATACTTTTATTTGTTGCTGCAAAAATTACAACCGGTAACATAATAGATAAAGAATTTCCAGTCAGTCCTTTCCAATCCCAGTACATCTCAGCAACAAACATCCCTCTGATTATACATACCGAATTCCAAAGAAGATATATCCAAACTATTATCATATTATCTTCATTTCTTTTATCAAAAAATGAGTACCTGGCTAAAAAGAATACAGTTAAAATTAGTATTGAAATACCCCACCTCAGAGTTGTATTGTCTAATGAAGATGCAAGTGGTATACCGGGTTTGACATACGGTAACGCAGTATAAATCGTCAAAAAGAAAATTGTTATCGGAATCAAACGACTTATTATATGTTTACTTAAAGTAGTCATACGAATAAATATTTAATATTGCTTTACTCCGTTTAACCTCATATACCAATAAAACAAACTAAGTTTTCGCAATAATGAATCTCCTTTACCTCCATATATACCTTTATATTTAAATCTCAACCAACTTTCGTAATAGACAGATAAATCAAAAGGATTTAAAATATTAAGATTTTTCTCCTGGTATTTTTTAAATATCTTAAGTGCTTCTTTTTCTCTTCTATCATCTAGTTTACAGCTTCTTGATACTGCATTGCTATGTATTCTGTAAGCAACAGTTATTTTATCGAGATAATAAATCTTGTAATTATTTTCAATAACTCTAAATATCGCCGACATGTCTTCGTAAATCTTAAAATCCTCATCACAATAACCAATAAGTTGTATTAATTCTTTTTTGTAAAAAAATGTGGGTGTATTAAGGAAAACCGGCCAACGTGAATAATATTTTAATTGTTTCTTTGCACTATTCATATTTGCAAATAAAAGCTGTCCTTCATTTAATTCTACTGATCTTATCAACTTCCCATTTTCATCTATCTCACATACCCTTGAAAAAATAAATGAAGCTTCAGGGTTTTGGTCAGCATATTCCAGATTATCTTCAATATATCTGTTCATAAGTATGTCATCACCTGAAAGTACTTTAATCCATTCTCCATTAGACTCCTTTATTCCTCTGTTGCAATTAGATGAAATACCGGTATTTACAGGAGTTGTAATTATTTTGGCACTAATAAACCTTGTTCTGTTTTCACTAATCCACTCAGAGCAAATTTCAACTGTATTATCTGATGAACAGTCATCACTTATTAATAATTCAATCTCTTTGTAACTTTGTGCTTTTATACTATCCAAAGTTTCAATTATATACCTTGAACTATTGTATGTAATAATTACAACCGAAACCAACGGATTTATTTTTTTATTCATATCTGCTATTTTTTCTTGAATTTTTCTAGTACACCCTGAATTATCTCTTTTACTCCAATTCTGGATTCAAGCTCTTTATAAGAGTACCAGCAGGAAAACCCGATAAGTATTACACCCAAAATATAAGTGTAGGGCTGATTTATTAAATATACTACTGCAAATCCAGCCATTGCTAATAAAAACTGTATTACAAATATTTGCATGAAAGAAGGACTGAATGAAAACTCATACTTAACTTTAGCAATAAAAAAAACCTGTATAAGATATAGTATATAAGAAATCAGAAATGAAACACCAAGTCCAGTTAATCCACCATAATAATATCCTAATAAACTAAATAACAAGAAGTAAATGCTGCCAAAAAACTCGTTCCAGAAATACAATTTACCAACACCTTTTGCAAGGAAAACGAAAGCAATTGCCCAGCTTACAGCTTTAAAAAAAATACCCATGGTTGCCCAATACACCATTCCTGTAATAGATAAAAATTGAGAAGAATAAAGTATAATAATTGCCCAATTCACAAATATGAGGAAGGCAATAAGTATTGGGGCGAGAATAAGTAAAGCTATTTCCGATTGTTGATTTATTAGTTGTTTACACTGCTCATCATCCGATGCGACCACCGACAATCTAGGATAATAATCCGTTCCCATCGCTGTGAAAATCATTCCCACATAAGTGTTGATGATAGTGAATCCGGCACTATAAAATCCAACATCAGCCACGTTACCTGTTCGATTAATGAAAATTCTTAATAGATATGCCGCAATTAGTGTTATTAAACCACTTAAACTAATCATAAACCCCATAACCATCATACTCTTCCCTTCAGCAACAGTTTTAGTATATGATACACTTGTATTTTCAAGCTTCACCTTCTTTGCGAAATACCAAGAGAAAAAAAGCGTTACAAATGAGGTGATAATTATTACAGGCACAATTCCTTCTATTCCAAATTTATAGTAAAGAGGAATAGTAATAAGCAACCCAACAAAACTGCCATACACATTTGCTTTTGCTAGATTTTGCAGGTGTCGCAATGCTTGAAGTATAACAAGTTCACCAGTACTTAATTGATTAAAAAGAAGTGTAATTGAGATCCATACAAATGCCAGTGTATAGTCTTTGTTGCCGAAAGTAAACTCACTCAACAAAGGTGAAAAAATCAGAGTTACTAAAGCACCCAGTAAACCAGTCACCCACAACAGTCTGCGCATAACCAATATTACTGTTGAAATTCTCTCATTATCATTAGTTGCAGTAGCCTCCGATATGTTTTTAACAGCACTTGTACCCAGACCAAAATTTGTAAGTCCCGTAATTAATCCTGTAGAAGAAGTAAGTAAACCAACTACACCCATTCCCGATGGTCCCAATAGAATTGCGACAAACTTTGAGCGCACAATTGATATAATTATTTGAAAGAACTGAACTCCTCCAAACAGTGATGTAGCTTTAACAATTTGCCTGTATGACGATCTTTGTTCCTGCATTCTATAGCTTATGATTAATTAAATGAGTTTATTACTTCAACAACTTTTTTAGCCTCTTCATTTGTTATAACCTGACTGATAGGCAAACTCAACACCTCATCATGAATTTTCTCGGTTATAGGAAACGATAGGTTATTCCACTCACTGTAAGCGTTTTGTTTATGTGGTGGAATCGGATAATGAATAATTGTTTGTATACCACTATCAATTAGATATTTCTGCAATTCATTGCGTCTGGAAGTACGAATAATGAAAATGTGAAACACATGAGCATTCCAATCTTTTATTATTGGTAAAATTATTGCCGAATTAGTTATGTTTTCAAGATAATATCTGGCAACTTCTCTTCTGCGTTCTGTTTCTGCATCCAAATATTTTAATTTCACTTTAAGTATTGCTGCCTGAATCTCATCTAGGCGACTATTAAAGCCTTGATATTCGAATACATACTTAACAGTTGAACCATAGTTAGCTAAAGCTCTCACTCTATCTGCAAGTTCTTTGTCATCAGTAGTTATTGCTCCACCATCTCCTAATGCACCAAGATTCTTACCCGGATAAAAGCTGTGACCGGAAGCATTTCCCAAAGAACCTGTTGTTTTTCCATTGAATTTACATCCGTGTGCTTGTGCATTATCTTCTATCAACTTTAAATTATATTGTTTACATAATCTCCCGATCTTTTCAGAATATGCACACTGTCCGTAAAGATGCACAATCATCAATCCCTTTGTTTTAGAAGTAATTGCCGATTCTATCCTGTTTTCGTCTATCTGGTATGTATTGATGTCGGGTTCTACTAAAACAGGAACAAGCCTATTATCCGATATTGCAATTATTGAAGCTATGTAAGTATTTGCAGGGACAATTATTTCATCACCTTCCTGCATAATTCCCATTTCAATGTAAGCTCGTAATATAATTCTTAATGCGTCCAGCCCATTTGCAACACCTACGCAATAATCAGTACCTGTGTATTGTGCGTAACTTTTTTCAAAACTCTTTACCTCTTCCCCAATGAGATACCATCCTGAATCTATTACTCGGGCTGCAGCTGAATGTATTTCAGCAGAGTGGTTGTTTGTTATTTTTTGAATATCCAGAAATTTAATCATATCTATTCTTTTTTTAGAATGTGTTGTACACCATCTGCATCTCTCTTTTCCATATCCAGAATTATACCCTCAGTCGTTATATACCCTTTTTGAGTAGCAGGGTTTCCATAAAAAAGGCCATAATCCTCTATGTCTTTTGTAACTACACTGCCGGCACCAATAAAAGCATACTCACCAATTGTTACACCAGGAAGTATAGTTGAATTTGCACCAATCGTTGCACCTTTTTTCACCAGAGTACATTTCATATTATCTGAGCTATGAACCTTCGACCTAGGAATCAACTCATTCGTAAAAGTAGCATTAGGTCCAATAAAGACATTATCTTCTATTGTAATGCCATCCCATATTTGTACACCATTCTTTATTGTGACATTATTACCTATAGTAACATTGTTTTCAATAAATACATGAGAACAAATATTGCAATTGTCTCCTACAACCGCTTCAGGTAGAATTACACAGAATTGCCAAACTTCAGTATTTGGTCCTATATTCTTGCTTAGCACATTTGATAAAGAGTGTATCATTTTATATATTCTAAAAAATCATCATAGTCACGTAAATAATCTCCTGAATCATAAGGGTGTGAAGCTAGTACTAAACATACCGAACCGGAAGAAAAGCCCAACTCTCCGGCCCATATTCCGGGTGGTATGTGAAGACCCATATATGGACGATTTAGAGTGACTATTCTTTTAGTCTCTCCATCATTCAAAAGAATATCAAATGATCCACTTGCGGCAATTAAAAACTGATGGCATTCTTTATGTGCATGCGCACCTCTTTCTTCACCTCCAGGAATATCGTACAAATAAAAAACCCTATTCACGGTAAATGGTATCGATTTCCCATTTTCGATAACACTAAGATTTCCTTTTTCATGATGATGCTTATCAATCTCAATAACTGAGCAGTCATAAACTGTTACTTTTTTCATATTGCTTGATCTTTGAAAAGAGTATAATTATATATGTAATCTGAGAGATCGAACTTTGTAGATGCTAAAACCAGTGCCACTGAATTTGTGGAGAAATTTATCATTTGTCTCCAAATACCTTTTGGAATATATAGTCCGTAATATGATCGATTAAGAGAAAATATTTTTCTCTCACGACCATCGTCAAGAACGACATCAAAACTTCCTGAAAGAGCAACTATGAATTCTTCATTTTCACGATATGCATGACCACCCCTTACTTCACCCCCAGGAACATCATATATCCAATATGTTCGCTGTATTTCAAAGGGTATTTGCTTCTTTTCTTCAATTACCGATAGATTTCCCCTAGCATCTAAAATTTTGGGGAGATTTACAACTTTTGCATTACTGAGTTCCATATCAAATTTATATTTGAAATACACCTTAATTATATAAAACTAATTATCAACGATCTAAAAGCGATAATCAATAACTAGTAACCATAGCCATATTTTTTACCGAATCCGTATCGGTATTCTGCTGCATCCAGATTAACTGAATTTAAAATGAAATACAAACTTTTTATTCTACCTTCTTTGTAATATTTACCTGCATCCTCTAGATATTTTTTTGGAGTATACTCCGACCTTGCAATATATAGATTGACATCAGCCAAACGACTCAATAAGAAACCATCTGAAACTAATCCTAATGGTGCTGTATCTAAAAAAATGAAATCAAAGTCACCCCTAAGTTCATTTATCAGCTTATCCAATAATGGTTTTGCTAATATTTCATTAGGATTAGGAGGAATTGCACCAGCTGTGATAACTGATAAGTTTGGGTGCAATCCCGATGGTTTAATTAACTCCTCTTTAGCCATACTTCCTGAAAGATAAAGTGTAATTCCCTTTTTGCTGTCGAGCCCTAGTTCTTTAGCTAACTTTGGTTTCCTGATATCCAAATCAATCAACAACACTTTTTTATCAATAAGGGCTAGACTCATAGATAAATTAATCGATGTAAAAGTCTTACCATCACCACTTATACTTGAAAGCACATTTATCACTTTTTTTTCATTTCCATTAATTACGAACAACAGATTGGCACGAAGTAATCTGATCATTTCATTAAAACTATCATTTCCATTTTCCGAGATTAGTGTACGCTCGTTGATAGAAACTTTCTCATTTGGAGTTATCCTTGGTATTTCACCCAAGACCGGTACAGATGTAATTTTTTCAAGCTCTTCTTTTGAAACAATCTGATAACGCAACAAATCTTTAATCTTAATTACTATGACCGGAAATATTAAACCTAAAACTAAGAATATCGCTAAAATCTTCATCTTCTGTGGTGAAACAATTCCTGCGACACGTATATTATCAATTATTTTTGAACTAGGTGCTACTGTAGCCATATTCATGTATTTCTCCTCTTTTTTTTGCAGCAAAAACAAGAATAGATCTTCTTTTATATTTTGTTGCCTCATAATATCAGAATATACACGCTCCTGCTGAGGTATGGCGCTAACTCTTGCTCTGTTTTGGTTATAGACAGCTGCTATATCTCGAAATTGAATCTCAAGATTATTTTTTTCATTTTGAAGACTCGATTTCACAGAATTAAGCATGGAAGTTAACTGATAATTCAAATCAATCATAGACTGGTTGCTGCTGGATGCTATTCTGGCCAATCTGTTCCGTTCTAATACTAAATTATTATATGAGTTTATTTGGTTATTAAGCGACTGGCTGTTAATTCCGGAATTAGCAGGAATAAGTTGTTCATGATTATTTATGTTTTGTACATAATCATTCAAATTTGAAACAATACTAAGCTGTGATTCAATATCCATTCTCCTTTGACCTACATTTGCCATTTGATTATTATAAAGATTTGCCTGTGCAGCAATATCTGTTATACCTTGCGATTGCTTGTAAATCTGAACCTGATTTTCAACATCACTTAGCTCACCACTGAGTTTTGAGAGCTGATCATCAATAAGTCTGGAAGTTTTATCTGCCAGTTCGATCTGATCAGCAATTCCTTTTTCGTTATAGGTTTGGATGTATTTCACTAAAAAATCTCTTCCTAAAGCAACGTTAGAACATATCAAAGACACATCGGCAACTGAAGATGTTTTGGAAGTTAGTTCAACTGTAAGATTGCCTAAATACATATTTGCAACATCAGCTGGACGATAAATATCAATTTCAACCATCATGTTTCTTGAATGAATTATTGGAGTTGTGGCAACTTCTATTTCTCCAAATGGAAATTTTAGCGTACTATCGCCAGGGGATAAATTATAATGAAAGTTGTTTTTATTGTACTCTACAGAAAAATTATAATTACCAGTAGGATAAACTACCACATCTATACTTACTTTATCAATAAGATTGTTGAGGTCTTTGTCAGACATTCTAACCAGAACCGGACTTTCGTTTCCATACAAACTGTTGGATTTTATGATTAAAAATGAGGGTACGTTATCTTTTAAACCAAATCTAGCCAGAAGGCTCAAAGGTCTCATCTCAGTGTATGTAGCATACAATCCCAGATCTCTGACGACCTTCTCTACAATCATTGTTTTCTTTAGTATCTCAACTTCGTTATCGGCATTGTTTCTTCTTGAAACAATACCCATTTCTCTGAAAGTTGTTACTTCTGAAGCACCTCCCTTTTGATCATCATTGAATAAAATTGAAGTCTGTATCATATATTTTGGCAAAGTAAAATATACATACACTACAGCTAAGAAAATGCAGATAAATATGGAAACCAGAAACCATTTCCAGTGGATTAGGTATTTCATAAGTATACTAAGTACATCAACCGGTTTATCGGCCAACTTATTGAATTCATATTCCACTTCGGAGTACATGCTCATACTTATTTTTTTTAATACTACCTTAATTATACTTTGTTATCTTTGTTATCCCAAATATTGTAACAGCCATAGTTGCCAATGATATTAATACTGACATTGTGGATATTCGAAATGTTTCAGCTGCACCATATTTTGAAGAATTTGCTCTGGACTGGTTAGGTTCTACATAAACCACATCATTCTGTTCGAGAAAAAAAGCAGGTGAATTAAATACATTTTTATCGTTAAGGTCTAATGTATAAATATTTACATTTCCATTAGGATCGGCACGCAATACTTTTACATTGTTACGCTTTCCGTAAATTGTCATGTCATTTGCTAAAGCTAATCCCTCAAAAATTGTAAGACGCTCATTTGTTGACTCGTATTTCCCGGGCCTGTTAACCTCACCCAATATGTTCACAGTATAGTTCACAATACGAATTGTGACTACAGGCATCTCTCCGGTAAAAAAGGGAGCCAACTTCTCTGAAATTTTAGTCTTGAGCTCGTTAGTTGTAAGGTCTTTGACCTGAAGAGTTCCGAAAACCGGGAAATTAATGTTCCCGTCGTTGTCCACAAGGTAAGTCTGTAAGGTGGATTGATTTGTTAGGCCCATCATACCTTGTGGTTGTGGCATTAACAGGTTATATCTTCTTGATGCCTCCGGCTCACTGCTTACCACAGTTATCGATAAAATGTCTTTTGGTTTAATCTTTGCATCAAATACTCCCTGACTAATGTTTGTAAGCCCTGTTTCGGGATTTTGCAAATAAGCAATATCTTTTACCTGTGTGCAAGATATTGTTAGCGAAATGAACAAAAACAGATAAAATAGTTTCTTCATTTTACAATCCTAATTTTAAAATTTGTTATTAAATTTGCTTACTTACTCATCATTGAATGAATAAATTTGATAGATTCAACACTCAATGCCAGGATTACCTTTGAGTTGAAAATTAATAATATATGACACCTCAATTATCTTAACTAACTTAGTTAAGCATCGCAAATATATGTGCTCAAGACTTCTTATTTCTAATAAAACATATTACATAATCTTACAACCATTTGTTAATTTTTTCCGAAATGGTTTGTAGGATTATTCTTGATTGGTTTATTGTTTAAAACCTTTCTAAATAATATCTCTTTCTAAGTTAATGCGGTCTAATTCTTTGTAAAATGAATAAAAAAAAGGCTATTTAGTTGTTTTGTAACAACATGGTAAGAAAATTATATCTACTTTTGTTTCGGAAATCAATATTAAAAAACTCTGTTTTACTTATCTTTTATCGATAGATTAAATAAGTTCATAATACTTTTCTCAAACAGATAAATTCAATTTCTAAGGATAAATCTCCTATTACTTAAAACAGTGTTGCTACAATATTGTATTTATTATTCTTTAAAAACAAACTCACATAATGAAAAAAAGAAACGTCACTGCACTATTGAGCATTGTATTTTTCTGTATATCTATCCAACTGGCTTTTGGTCAAGGTGCCAGATATACCGGATCTTACAAAAAGTCTGCGCCAATCAAACATCACGGCGTAAGTAATATTGTAATAGAAGGAGTAGAAATATCAAGTGATAATGATTACGCGATAGCTCTCTACAATAGCGAAAATGTAATAATTAGGAATTCAAAATTCGGACCAACCCCATTAAAAGTTGCAATTTACCTATATAATTGCAAAAACATTACAGTTGTCGACAATACATTTGAAGATGTTCAGTCAGCACTTATTGCCTCTACATCACAAGGAATAAAATTCGATTATAATGATGTTACAAACGTAGTTGGAGGACTAAGAGGAGGTAATGGAGTTGGAGTACTAGCACAATTTATTCAGGTAACAGGTGCCGGAAACAGCGTAAGTTATAATGTAAATGAAAATTTCGAGGGACAAAGTGCACCGGAAGACCTAATTAATATCAATCAATCAAGTGGTACTGCCCAAAGTCCGATAGTTGTCAGAGGAAACTGGATTAGAGGTGGAGGTCCATCAGTTTCAGGTGGAGGTATTAATCTTGGTGATTTAAATGGTGCATACCAAATTGCCGAAGATAATATTTTAGTTGATCCAGGACAGTATGGTGTTGCCATCTCAGGCGGACATGATATGACTTTAAGAAATAACACTGTTTATTCTAAAAGAGAACCTTATAATAATGTAGGTCTTATTGCAGTAAACTGGTATGAAGGTCAATCATACAACATAACTGTAGCTGAAAACAAAATTAATTATACTAATAAGGATGGTGCTCAGAATAGTTGGTGGATTTATCAAAATGTTGAGCCAGTGGCTGGAAAATCAACAAATGCTTACCGTTCTGATATAAATGAATCAATTTTACCGAGTCAAATTATAGGAAGAGCAAGGTCAGGTATTATTACGCCAGATCCGGAACCAGATCCAATACCAACTCCTGAACCAGAACCAACTCCTGAACCAGAACCAGATCTAACTCCTGATCCAACTCCTGATCCGGATGTAGATGAATTACCGGTTGTAGAAAATCATCCTTCTATAAGAATTTACAGCGATAAATTCAACAGGGTTTGCGTTTTAAATATAGGTCGTTTGTATCCGGGAGCAACTGTTACAGCATCAGTTAAGAGTCTTAATTATACATATACTCAAAACTTAACTGGTTTTCATACAGCTATTAATTATTCGGTACCTTCAGGATTAACAGTTGATGTTTTTGTAAAAAATGGTGATAGAATGAGTCGTACACAACTAACATTCTAAAGCAATTACAAACACTTTCTTAACAATCAAACTACAAAATATGAACAAAATAATATATTTATTTGCTATCATTGCTGCAATGACAGTGATTGCATCATGTGAACGTGAAGATTTTCAGGAAAATAATGTTGATGAACAATCCATCACATCAATTCCGGGAGAATGGGAAGTAAAAGCGTATCTAAATGATACACTTATATATGACACATTCAATATATTTACTTCTCAGGTGGCAGGAGATTCCATTATAATTAATGACACTGTCACTAACTTTTGGAACTTTCAAGTAAAAGCTGAAGTTGATGAAAAAAGAAATTCATTCCAAACAAGATTATCCAATAACTTAATGGTAAAAGATTTTGCTGTAGGTGTAAAAATTCCTGTTGGAAAAATCATTCAGTCAGATAGTATTTATTTAGAAATGCAATTTGAGGATGATATAACTCCATTTGGCAACAATTACCAAATTAAAGGACATCGAATTAAATAAATCCCAGTAAAGTCACACATCAAATTCTTCAACTAACCACTGATCATTGTCATCATTATTTACGAGATCTTTTAATGTATCCAATAGCTCTTTTTTGTTGAGAATATTTAGTTTTTTGTTGATACGATGAATTGTGACAAACACTGAGTCAAGTGTTCTATTAGTTATTGTAGCAATATCTTTGGTTTCCATATTGTTTACGAGTAATCCACATAAAATGACTTCCCTGTGAGATAAAGTTGGGAAAGCTCGTTGGATTACTCGTAACTCTTTTTCGTAGTACACTATATCATCCAATGTGAGTTGTTGGTTTTCATCTCTGAAATATTTCTTCATTAAACTTTCGAGCATCGACTTCCCGGTACGATTAAGATATGGTTTCAATTTAGTTATCTCCTCTTTAATACTATAGAGTGATGAAATTGAAGCTACAGAATACTTTTCAGATGCTTTGGTAAAATGTATGATATAAATATTACCAAGAAAAGGATTTGTAATATGCGTCAGCGAATAATTCATTATTTCATGTTTTCCGTTAGGTAGAATAACATGTGCTTTCTCATTTGTAATGATACCTTTAACTTCTTTTTTTATTATATCTGCAAAATAAGGATTGATTTTCTTCCAGGCCTTCAGGTTGAATTCTTCATTCTCTTTCATACCTAAAGTTTCATAGGCACGACTATTCAGGATAATCTCATTAGAATTTACAAAGAATATAGCAGTGGGATAAGGAATCTCATTAACATCTACAATAATTTTATCTCTCGATTGAATATTTCTACCCAATCTGAGCTCTACTTTTGAAGAGTTCATACACGCGGTGACTTTAATATTTGTCACAAATATATAATTATTGTTTGATATTTTGATAAACACCTATAAAAATCACCTTACAAAAACTTACAGAAATATTTCATATCTCTCAAAACGCTTTAATTACGCACTATTTCAATCATTGTTTTTTATATGAAATAAAAAAGCCCGGCACATTCGTACCAGGCTTTTTTAATCGAGTATGTTGTTTTTTATTTAGCGTCTGTTCCTTTTTTATTACCTTATAAGGGCTTTTATTCTTTAGAAGGAGTTTCTTCTTGTGCAGGTGCTTCTTCTGCAGGTGCTTCTTCTGCTTTAGGTTCTGCTTCTTCTTCAGTTGATGCGGCCTCTTCAGCCGGAACCTCAGGTGCATTGGCAGCCTCTTCCTCTGCTTTCTTTTTAGCTAACGCTTCAGCACGTAGTTTATTTACTTTTTTCTCTGCTTCTAAGCGAGCTTTTTCTTCAGCACGAGCTTTCTCTTCATCCTTGGTGATAACTGATTCTTCAGTTTTTAATTTGTTGCTTTTCCAAGCTTCAAATCGTCTTTCAGCTTCAGCCTCATCAAATGCACCTTTAGTCACACCTCCCAATAGGTGCTTTTTCATAAGTACACCTTCGTTCGATAATATATTTCTAACCGTATCAGTAGGTTGTGCTCCTGTTTGCAGCCAATACAAAGCTCTGTCGAAATCTAAAGTGATTGTAGCAGGATTTGTGTTCGGATTATATGAACCTATCCTCTCAATATACTTTCCATCCCGTGGAGCTCTGCTATCTGCAACAATAATTTGATAGAAAGGATGATTTTTACGTCCTCTTCTCTGTAATCTTAATTTAGTTGCCATTTAGTAGTTCTTTAAATGAGTATAATTGTATTTGCGAGTGCAAAGATAATAATTAATTGATTCTGTACAAAATCGGTTCAAACTTTTTTATACAACGGAACATCCATCCCAATAATTGAATTTCACTTGTATATTGATATAAAATGAGCTTTACATTATATGTATCTCACTCTTTTATTTACATAGTTTATAAGGCTCATATAAGAGCGAGGTATGTCTAAGATAAGACTAAGGTATGTCTAATACTTGTGTCTGTTTGTCTAGTCCTGAAATAGGTTTAACGTTAAAAATGAATTCAAAAAAGGACAAAAAAAACAATATTTTTGGTTATTTTATATAATTACATTATATTTGTGAAATAAATACAATTGATCATGGCTTCTATAAAACTTAAAGGGAAACACATACATATCTTTTTGTGTATCATGTTTTTATGCCTTTTTATGTCATGTATCAAAAATAGATCTAATTATCCTCAGCCAATTGAACGAGCTATAAATCTTTTTTTTATTGAAAATGAATATGATTCAATTATAAATATTCTGAATAATAAGAATCTTATGGCAGATTCCGGAGACTTCGAGGAGGTGAAAAATATTTTTATTGCAGCTGCTTTAAGTGAATCTGACATGCAGGATAGTGCAAGAACAATCTTGCTTAACATAGACAGTACTTATTTGAATGAAAATGATAGATACTATTATTATACTATAAGGGCATTGGTTGAATTCCGACTAAACAAATTACAGGAATTCATGAAAATTGCAACCCCACTTTTATCAGCTGAAGTAAAGGACATAAGGGCTTTGGCATTAACTCAACGCTTAATGTCGAGAACAATGAATCTGTATGAAAATTATGAAATTGCAATCCGTGTACTTCAAAACTCTAGTGAACTATACAGACTAGCAAAATTAAAAAAGAGTGAAGCCATAAATAAAAAATTTCTTGCAAGTTATTATGCTCAGCTTGGAAGTTTTGATTTGGCTATTGAAAATTTAAATGAGGCTGAAAAAACATTCAAAGAGTATGACGACAAGGAGGAACTGTATTATTTATACATAGTAGGTGTAAAAACTTATATTTTACAGAACCAGACTGACATGGCTCGTAAGTATGCAAATCTTGCACTAACAACCATTAGTGGAAATATAAATAATCAGAAACTTGCTTCAATTTATAATTATCTTGGAACGATAGAGAAGCTTGACAGTAATTATAACGACGCCATTAATATGTTTGTTAATGTTACAGAGCTTGATCGTGATTATTTTGGGTCTAATACAAGAGAAATTGAAGCATATATAAACCTTTCATCTATTTATAACTCAGTTGGAGATTATGATAAAGCTAAGAAAAATGCAGCGATAGCTCTTAACAAAATTAAAAATAATGAAAACACTTTTCTTAAATACGAAGCTTTCAGAGAACTTTCAGTAGGATACCACACCACAGACCCATTACTTGCTTATAATTACTTAGATTCGGCTAAATACAGTTTAGAAAGATATCAAGAGCTATCCTCTAAAGGAATAGCAGACTTTGTTAATACACAAAACGCTTTAGTTGGTGCCAATAATCAAATTGTACAATTACAGGAAATAGACAAAAGAAACAGGATTATTAATATTTTAGCGATCGCTGTAATACTTATGATAATTGTATCATATTTTATAGTTAAAGGCCTGAGCAAAAGAGTTAAAGAAACATCAACTGAATTAGTTAAAAAAAATCTGGCTCAGCTGAAATATGAGAAAGAGGTGAACGCAATATTTAAAAAACATGATGAGTTAGCAGAAAATCAACCCAATAATAGCATATCTTTAGAACATAAATCTGAAATTTTATTCAATAAATTCAACAGTTGGCTGGAAAAAGAAAAAAAGTATTTGCAGTCTGATCTGGATTTGAATATGGCAGCAAGGGAAATCGGCACTAACAGAAGTTATCTCTCAAAATCTATAAACCAGCATGGGGTTGGATTCAGTGAAATTATCAACAGATATAGAATCCTTGAAGTGATAAAAATATTTGAAGATGATGAAGATGAAAGAAACAGTTATACTCTGCCTGAAATAGCTGTAGCAGTTGGTTTCAAAACAAAATCAGTTTTCTATGAATCGTTTCGCAAGGAGACAGGTATGACACCGAGTCAATTTAAAGAAAATATTCAATACACAAAATTATAGTTGATTATTACAATCTATACATCTATTACTACAGATATAGTATCTTATCAATTTAGGTTTTAAATAGTGTTTGGAAAAGTATACTTAAGTATATAGTCGTAAAAAAAAGTCCGAATTTGTAAAATTATACACAAAAATATGTCGCTTATTTGTAATTTTAATTTCTTTTTTGTTCAATTTTAATTTTTTATTATTATCTTAGCAGCCCAAAATCGCAGTATAATGGATAAAATTATAATTAACCAAAAGCATAAGTATCACACAATACTGTCCTTAAATTACAACTTAGCGTCTTTTATGCAATATCTTTTATTAGAAATATTCAATATATTTAATAAAATAAACACATTTATCAGGATTTTAGTGTTTAGCTGTTTAGTAATATTTCTTCTGATTGCCTGCAACAAGAACTACGGAAGTATTGTTTCGACAAATTTAAAGAACAACAATAATTTTTCTTCCATTGATTCATTAGTAAAAAGTATATCAAAAGATACTTTAGCACTGGCTCACTATTTAAATCTGGCAAAAACATCAGGCGATTTCTATGCTGAAATGATGATTTATGAGAAAACCGGACAATACTACATGACAAATCAGAACTTTTCGAAAGCAATAGAAAATCACGAAAACTATCTTGAGGCAGCATTTACTTTCAATGATACAATTCATATTATTAAAGCGTTGATCGTATTATCAACAGATTATAATCAAATTTCTGCCTACAGTGAATCTGCAAAATACTACTTTAAGGCACTAAACTTGTTAAAACAACTCCCGGCAAATGATGTTTATAATGCTGATTTATATAAAGCTCAAATTTTGACAGGACTTGGAACAATCTATTTAAATTTAAATGAACCCGGTGAAGCTTTGAAATACTTTAAAGAAGCACTTCAATTGAATTTAAAAAATAATAATATTGAAGGTCAAGCAGAAAATAAACAACTCATAGGACATGCTTACGAAAATATGATTAATTATGATTCAGCATATATATATTACAGTAAATCATTAGAATATTATATTAATTCGAACTCCATTTCGGGTCTTAGCGCATGTTTTAATCGTATTTGTAATTAGCAAACTTAAAATGTACAAAAAATGGCAATGTTGAATGTACAACTT